>Ga0206982_1004_pt1 | contig 88710 bp, 77 predicted proteins | sample Alteio_BWMinCont_18_FD_153493 | JGI IMG/M metagenome (GOLD analysis project Ga0206982, IMG submission 153493) | Enriched cells from forest soil in Barre Woods Harvard Forest LTER site, Petersham, Massachusetts, United States -... | ecosystem: Environmental > Terrestrial > Soil > Temperate forest >... | reverse complement strand
GTTTAAGTGCCAAAGGATATAAGATAACCCTGCTGAGTTGTGAAAAACCGCAGCGCTACGAAAAGTATAAGCAGGACATTACAGCTATTTGCAACAAGGCAGACATTAACTGGCAACCCTTGATGTACACAGCCACTCCGCCTGTATTATCTACTATAAAAGATGTACGCAACCTTACCCAAACAGCCTATGTGTTGCATCGTGAGCACCGTTTTAAGATCGTGCATTGCAGGAGTTATATTTCAGCTCTTATAGGCTTACAGATGAAAAAAGAATTTGGCACCAGCTTCTTGTTTGATATGCGGGGTTTCTGGGCCGATGAACGTGTGGATGGTGGGTTGTGGAATTTGAAGAACCCATTGTATAAAATGATCTATCGCTTCTTCAAGAAGAAAGAACGGCAATATTTTGAACAGGCAGACCACACCATATCCCTCACTAAGTTGGGCGCTGATACCATACATGGCTGGAAGGAGATAAAAGGACAACCCATCCCTATACAGATAATACCCTGCTGTGTGGACACTGAACTTTTTGATCCTTCTCAAATATCGCAGCAGCAAAAGGCTGCAAAGAGAGAAGAACTTAACATTCCATCGTCGGCGTTTGTACTGGGGTATGTGGGCTCTATAGGCACCTGGTACATGCTGGATGAGATGCTGGAGTGTTATAAGGTCTTCAAAGAAAAGAAACCGGGAACCATTATTCTCTTTGTTACTACGGAGCCTGAGGAAATGGTGAGGAACAAGGCACGCCAATTGGACATCGACCAGGCATCTATTATCATACGGCCTGCTACGCGCACAGAAGTACCCTTGTACATCAGCATTATGGATTACAGTCTGTTCTTCATCAAACCATGTTTCTCTAAAAAAGCGTCATCGCCCACTAAGCAAGGCGAAATAATGGCAATGGGCGTACCCGTGCTATGTAATGCGGGAGTAGGTGATACAGACTATGTAGCCAATAAATACAACTCGGGAATATCCATCAGTAGCTTTGATGCCCAGGCTTACAGTAATGCAATAGATGAACTGACCACAAAACAATATTCACCCCACGATATACGCAAGGGCGCCATAGACTTTTATGGCCTTACTAAAGGCATTGACAGTTACGATGCCGTTTATGGAAGCCTGTTAGAAAAACGAATTGACATCCTTACTTTTGGTACCGTGCCTGTAAAAGTATTATTCCTGCTCCCATACCCCGTAAAGCATGCGCCATCGCAACGCTTCAGGGTAGAGCTGTACGAGCGGTTCTTTACCCAGGCCGGTCTCCAATACAAGTTTGCTCCGTTTATGGATGATGCTACCTGGAACATTCTGTACAAAGGTGGCTCAGCGTTGCAAAAAGCAACCGGCATAGCAAAGGGCTACCTCAACCGGTGGAAAACTATGCTCTTTGATGTACCTAAGTATGATTACGTGTTTGTGCACCGTGAAGCCGCACCGCTTGGCCCGCCAGTGTTTGAATGGATAGTAGCCAAAGTATGGCGTAAGAAAATGATCTTTGACTTTGATGATGCTATATGGATACCCAACACATCGTCTGAGAACAAAGCAGTAGCATGGTTCAAGGCATTTTGGAAAGTGAAATATATCTGTAAGTGGTCTTATAAAATATCGGGCGGTAACGACTACCTCTGCAATTATGCGCGTAAGTATAACCCGAGCACATACCGTGTGCCTACCTGTGTGGATGTTGAATTATTCCACAACAAAGTAAAAACACACACTACCAATAAAGTTACTGTTGGGTGGACCGGCAGCCAATCTACCCTATTCTACCTCGATCAGTTGATACCCGTATTGCAAGAGCTGCAGGAAGAACTTGATTTTACATTCATGGTCATAGCCAATAAAGACCCACAACTGCCACTACGCGATTATACTTTCACACCTTGGAATGAATCAACCGAAGTTGCAGACCTTTTGAAAATGGGCATTGGAGTAATGCCCCTGCAACCCGATGAATGGAGCGAAGGCAAGTGTGGCTTTAAACTAATACAGTACTTGTCATTAGGCATACCTGCTATAGCCAGCCCTGTGGGGGTTAATAAGCAGATAGTCATTAATGGTGAAGATGGGTACATAGCCACATCTAAGGACGAGTGGAAAGCCGCACTGAGGACACTCATTACCGACCATGCATTACGAAGCACGCTAGGCCTCGCAGGCCGTGATAAGATTGTTGCAGAGTATAGCATCCAATCGCAGAAGGCAAACTTCGTTGCTCTTTTTTCCTAATCAGGGGCACTAACTACGCTATGTAAGTTAGTGCCCCTGTCAGAATTTATAAATGCTATGCTGCTACTTGTTTAGGTATTTCTGTATCACACTAACTATGTAGTCATAATGTTCCTCCTGCAACCCCGGCCATACACCCAGCCAAAAGCCATCGTTCATAATACGGTCTGTATTGGTCAGATCGCCAATTACACGCTTCTCTATGTTTAGATATGCTGGTTGTTTAGTAAGGTTGCCTGCAAATAAAAGTCTGGTACCTATCTTATTGTCTTCCAGGTAGCGGACCAGATCATTGCGGTTAACAGGGCTGCCTTCGCGCAGAGTGATCATAAAACCAAACCAGCTGGGGTTGCTATGGGGCGTAGCCTCTGGGAGTATAAAGTGTTCTTCAAACGGCTTTAGTTTCTGGCGCAGCATTTCAAAGTTTGCTCTTCTTTTTGCCACAAACAGATCTGCTTTGTTAAGCTGGCTCAAGCCTATTGCCGCTTGCATGTCAGTAACCTTCAGGTTAAAGCCTATGTGCGAATAAGTATATTTATGATCGTACCCACAAGGAAGCTCGCCCAGGCATTGGTCAAATCGTTTGCCGCAGGTATTGTCTTTACCCGGCTCGCACCAGCAGTCGCGGCCCCAGTCCCTGAAGCTTTCTGCTATCTTTTTCAAGGAAGCATTATTCACCAGCACAGAACCGCCCTCGCCCATTGTTATATGGTGGGCTGGATAAAACGATACGGTAGCCAGGTCGCCAAATGTACCGGTTTTTTTATCCCGGTATGTTGCCCCAAGAGAATCACAATCGTCTTCAATGACCCACAGGTTATATTTTTTGGCTATGGCCATTACCACATCCAGGTTAAACGGATTGCCTAAAGTATGGGCCAGCATAATTGCCTTTGTCTTTGGTGTTATGGCTTCTTCAATGCGGTTGGCTTGTATGTTGTAAGTAGGTATGTCCACATCTATAAAAACGGGAACACAGCCAAACTGAACCAGGGGATTTACCGTGGTAGGAAAGCCAGCTGCAACCGTAATTACTTCATCACCAGGTTTTATAGCCCGGTCACCAAGTTTGGGGGAAGTCAACGCATAGAATGCCACCAGGTTGGCAGATGAACCGGAATTCACTAACAATGAAAAGCGGCTGCCAAAGTATTGCGCAAATTTTCGTTCAAATTCTACCGCATACCGTCCTGTTGTCAACCATCCGTCCAGTGTAGCATCTACTCCATAAAGAATATCTTCTTCATCTAGTATTTTGCCGGTTACAGGTATATAATCAGTACCCGGCACCATATTGCGCCGTACATTTTTAGCAGCAATTGCGCGCAAAAGAGGGGCCAGGTCGTTATCAATGTTCTTAAAGTCCATAAAGAATGTTCAGCTGAAAACAGAAGTTTATGTTGCAAAATAAGGAAGGGTGATGAAATAAAGTCTGTTATATGGAAAAGAACGAGTCTTGATAGTGGACTTTATTTTACTATTCTTCCTGAGCGAGGCTAAAGATAGAAACCTTTGTACAATTGTTCATAAACAAAAAGGCGCCCAATGTTTATCAGGAGCCTTTTTTAACAAATAAAAAATTTATATTATAACCTGAATGACAATATGTTTTTCTCGGCAGAGTTCCATCGGTAATAAATAAGCATCAGTGCCAGCCCATAGAATGGCAGGCACGGTATGCGGTAGCGTGAAAGGGCTCCAAAGTTGAACGATGATACCCCCACTGCAAAGGCAAATATCAGCGTGAATATGAGGCAGAATTGTATATTCGGGTCAGCCGCTATTGATCTCCATACGCGTATTGGCCCTACAGATATCAACACTTTTATAGTTATCAGTAGGAACGCCAATGCCTCCAGGGACGAAAGCAACTGGATCACTTTCTTTGTTTCCCATATATAGGGCCTGAACAGCGTCACGTTTACCGCAGGTACAAATTTAGTTAGCATCCCTTGCAGGTTCGGCTCAAACGCACCAAGGTCATAACCAGAGCTTTCATCGTTTGACAATGATACGCTGTTGATCCAGTCCCTCGTCACTTCAGATGTCTGTGCCACATTGTCTATCGAATATTTACCGAGTTTATCCGCAAGCTTTACAGACAACACACTAAACCCAAAGAACATCACAACTACTGCTACTATACGTACAATAAAACGAAGCGCAGAACTCGATATACCTTGCAGGTACTGGAACATGATCCACAACGCAAGCGCAGGCACAAACGCAATAAGTATGTACACCTTAATAATGAATATCAGATAAAAGCTGACCAATGTGGCTATTACGTTTTGAATACTGAAGTCACGCTGGTATAATACCCTGAATACACCATACGTCAACCACCCTATCCCCCCAAGACAAATGGTATCTTTAAATATGCCAGATCCCCATAGGGCAAGACTAGGAATGAACAATGTGGCTATTGCTACCGGGCGCAGCAATGTAGGATACTGGGTTACAAACGCCCGGAAGAGCGCCCAGATACCGGTATAAGACAAAGCTGCAAATATGATGGATGTTGGAAGGTAGGTTGTAAAAGTAAAAAGGCTGATAAAGGCCGTTATAGACGCCACAAGATATTCTGAAGGCGATCTGTACCATTGCATCTGGTTAATGTAGTAAGAATATTCCCCGTCATACCACTTGGGCGCGTGTATTACCAGGTTAAACCACTTGATCGTATTCTCAGTAAACGCACTGTTGATAACGGTAGCATGCTGAAAATAGTTGGCCGTATCACCACCACCATAGTTATACTGGTAGATCATCCCGATTACGATGGCACCTATTATTTTAATAGTAAGGCCCGGCATAAAGTACGGCCGCCACGGATGCCCCTGCGGATAAAACCGATTGCGCAAATTGAACGCTATCAGGTAGATCACCACCAGGTATATAGGCAGCAACAGGTAGTCAACGTAGGTTATAAATTGCATTCAGCTATTTTTATTGGTAACAGTTCAGTGAAATTACTTACACTAAAGGATTTTATAATAGTTATTTCATCTGTTAACGTCTCATTTGTATTTGCTTAACGGCACATTTAAGTATAATATTGGATCCGGTAATAAGTAATAAATGAATAATCATAGATGACCGCACAAATAAGCTGTGAACAGCTATCTTTATTTTTTATTATTGAAATTAATTTTTATCATTTATTCTTTACCTGAATGTGCGGTATCACAGGTTTTTACGCTTTAAAAAAAGAAGCAATAGCTCAATTAACAAAACTAAATGATTCTAATCAGAAATTAGCGTTAAGAGGGCCTGATAGTGGAAATACTTTTCATACAGAAACTGTTGGACTGGGTCACCGACGTTTGTCTATAATTGACACTACCACTCATGCCGCACAACCCATGAAAGATCATACAGGCAGGTATGTCATTATCTTTAATGGGGAAATTTTTAATTTTAAAGAACTTGTACCACAGCATCTGCAAAAGGTCTGGCAACAGGCTGGCCGTACAGAAGTCACGTCTGATACTGAAGTTTTGCTTTACCTGCTTATCGAATACGGCACAGCCTGCCTGCAATGGCTAAGCGGTTTCTTTGCCTTCTCATTTTACGATACCATAACTGGCCGTATGATAATAGCACGCGATAGGTATGGCAAAAAACCACTGCTATACTATCTCTGCGATAGTTATCTCGCCTTTTCGTCCGAAATGAAGTCGTTGCTGGAATGGGATATTCCCAAAGAACTGGACTATACAGTATTGCACCAGTACCTGCAGCTCAACTATATACCGCAACCACAAAGCATGTTGAAGGGGGTGGCTAAGGTAAAGCCCGGCCACTATATGAATATAGATTCCCGGGGATTGTTAGAATATGCGCCGTATTATCAACTAAAAACGCATCCCGAAAGCTATAACAACCATACATACGACGAGGCTAAATCACTCTTGATTGATAAAATGGATGAGTCTGTCCGGGAGAGAATGATCGCAGATGTACCTCTGGGCGCTTTCCTGAGCGGTGGTATTGACTCATCAGTTATTGTGGCACTGGCAAGCAGGCATACCCAAAAACTCAATACTTTCTCTGTTGGGTATAAAGAGAACACTTTTTTTGATGAAACAAAGTATGCAGCTCTTGTAGCCAAACAATACAATACAGAACATACGGTATTTTCGTTGTCCAATAACGACTTTTTACAACACATTTATAATGTGTTAGATTATATAGATGAACCTTTTGCTGACTCTTCTGCCATACCCGAGTATATTTTATGTCACGAAACCAGGAAGCATGTTACTGTAGCGCTCAGTGGTGATGGTGGCGATGAAGTATTTTCCGGCTACAACAAACACGCAGCAGAGTGGAAAATGCGGCAACAAACATTTGCAAACTCCATTGTAAAAGCCGGCTTACCTTTATGGAAGGCACTGCCGCGCAGTCGCAATGGCAAATTCACAAACCTTTTCCGTCAACTGCACCGTTTTGCTGAAGGTGGGGCTTTATCTGTTAAAGACAGGTACTGGCGGTGGGCCTCTTTCAATAGCATACAAAAGGTAAACAGCCTGTTATTACCAGGTATCCAGGCCAAAGTAGATATACAATTAATGGAGCAGGAACGTACTTCTATTCTTTCTGCTCTTAGAGACGATGACTTTAACGAAGTGCTCCTTACAGATATGGATCTTGTACTCACTGGAGATATGTTGGTGAAGGTGGACCTGATGAGCATGGCTAATAGTCTGGAGGTTCGTAGCCCGTTCCTCGATTATAAAGTGGTCGACTTTGCTTTTTCGTTACCCGCAGCCTATAAAATAGACAAACATCTAAAAAAGAAGATCCTGCAGGATGCTTTTAGGCCCGTGTTGCCCGAAGAAATATACAACCGGCCAAAACATGGTTTTGAAATACCGCTACTGCAATGGTTTAGAAAAGAGTTGTGGGGACTTATTAACGATGACCTTTTGAGTAAAAACTTTGTAACAGAGCAGGCCATTTTTGACGTTGAGGCTATTGAAAACTTAAAAACCAAATTGCAAAGCAACAACCCTGAAGACAGCCATGCTACTATATGGGCACTTATTGTATTTCAATACTGGTGGAAAAAATATTACATTGCCTGACGATAGGATAGAATTGTGAAAATGCAATGATAGGAAAACCCAAAGGTTCTTATCGTCGTTAGTCAACACTTATACTTTAAGCCTTTGTTACTGAACTGATATACCATATAAAATTGTAGTTCCTTTTTTTTATTTTTGAATCTGTTTACCAACAACACTGATAGTCCTTCATGCCTCGTGTGCTCCGTATATTGAATCGTTTGATTATTGGTGGTCCTACGATCAATGCAACCTACTTGACCAAGTACATGGCTCCCGAATTTGACACCGTATTAGTTATTGGTGAAAAAGACGATCATGAACAGGATGCCACATATCTTACAGATCAGTTGGGCCTCAATCCGTTTGTGGTATCTAAAATGAAACGGAGCATACACCCGGTAAATGATGGTCAGGCCTATCTTGAGGTAAAAGCACTGATAGAAAAGTTCAAACCCGATATTGTACATACTCATGCCGCTAAAGCCGGCATCATTGGCCGTATGGCCGCTGATGCCTGTAATGTGCCTATAGTATTGCATACTTTTCATGGCCACGTTTTCCATAGCTACTTCAGCAAGTGGCAAACCGAAAGCTTTATTATGCTGGAAAGGTACCTGGCTAAAAAGTCAACAGGCATCATTGCCATAAGCCCCATTCAGAAAGATGAGCTGGCCAATACCTACAACATTTGCCAGGAAGATAAAATAAAGGTTATACCTCTTGGGCTGGACCTCGATAAGTTCCGCACAAACCAGGATGCCAAACGGCAGGAGTTCCGTGCCCGCTACCAGATAGCCGACGACGATTTGACAATTGGCATCATTGGCCGTATTGTCCCGGTTAAAAATCACACTCTTTTTGTAGAAGCCGCTGCCAAAGTCCTGGCACAGACCAGTAAAAAGGTAAAGTTCATAGTGATTGGCGATGGTGATATGCGCAAAGACATGGAAGAAGAATTCAGAAGACATAACATAGATTATAGTTACTATCCCCAGGAAAACAGGTTGGCCACAGCCACTTGCCTTTCCTGGCAGTTGAATATGGACGAGGTTTTGGCAGCGATGGATATTGTGGCGCTCACTTCTCACAACGAGGGTACCCCTCTATCACTAATAGAAGCACAGGCTGCCGGCAGGCCAATAGTATCAACAAATATTGGCGGCGTTGCAGATGTGGTGCTGGATGGCAAAACAGGGTTCCTCGTAGAGGCCGGCAATGCAGAAATGTTTGCTGCAGGCCTGCTGAAACTGATCAATGATGAAGACATGCGCAGCCGCTTTGGTGCAGATGGTAAAGTATTTGCGCACAGCAATTTCTCTTACCACCGCCTGGTAGCCGATATGTCGTTATACTACAATACCCTGCTGGACAAATATAAAAGTGGAAATGGCTAAGCTTACAATAACACCGTTACCTGAAACTTTCAAAACTTATAAAGTGACATAAAATGGAGGAAATAAAAATTCTTTATGTTGACGATGAGATCAATAATCTCAGCAGTTTCAAATCAACTTTTAGGTTTTATTATAAAATTCTCTTGGCAGCTTCCCAGGTAGAGGCCATGAATTATCTGGCACAAAACTCTGATATCAGCATTGTGATGTGCGATCAGCGTATGCCCGGCAGTTCAGGTGTAGAGTTCCTGGAAGAAATAAAACTTCGTTTCCCCAGGCCTGTACGTATGCTGGTAAGCGGCTATACCGATATGGAAGCTTTGGTAAATGGCGTAAACAAAAGCAATATTTTTAAGTATATAAAAAAACCATGGTCTGCAGCCGAGATCAAAGCAGCCATTAACGATGGTTATAAGCACTACCTCACAAGTTCACTGCTCACACAAAAAAATGAGGAGTTGCACAGTGCGTACAAACAACTGGATGAGTTTGCATACAACGTAACACATGGCCTGCGCGATCCTATCCTCAGTGTTTTAAGCCTTGTTGAAATAGCTCAGCATATGGACGATGTGCCGGAAAGTGTGAAGGAGATATTACAAATGGTTGGCCTTGCCATGGTGCAGCTAGACAACTATGTAGAGAACACACATGACTATCACCAACTTAAGAATGATACTACTAATATCTCTGAGATCTCTTTCCAGCCTCTGGCCGATGAGTTTGCGCAGGCATATGAGCCGGACCGGGCCAGGAAAGCTATAACTTTTACCTGCAACATAGACCAGCAAGAAGCATTCAGATCCAACAAAACACTCTTACACGTTATTGTAAATAATTTGTTATCGAATGCCTTTAAATACCAAAGAAAAAACATTAATGATAATTTTGTAGGATTAGATATAACTGTCGCCAATGATATAGCAACAATTATAGTTAAAGACAATGGTATAGGCATAAAAGCCGATTATATCAGGAATATTTTTGAACCGCTCTACAGGGCTACCTCGGTAGAATACGGCTCGGGCCTGGGACTTTACAATTTAAAGGATGCGTTGCAAAAACTGGGGGGAGATATATACGTTGATTCGAAAGAAGATGTGGGCAGTACCTTTAAAATTGTTATACCCAATAAAAAATAAACCATGATTATGCATTTAGACTTCATTATAGTTGACAATAATTCCCTCAACTGCTTCATTGCAGAACGCATGTTGCAGAATATAGACAGCAGTATAGGCGTACACACATTCCTGCATGCACAGGAAGCTTACGAATACATTAAAAAGCAACCCGTTAACCCTGAAGACCACAAGACAGTAGTGATGTTAGACATCCACATGCCCCTTATGGACGGGTTTGCCTTTTTACAGGAATTCCAAAAGCTTCCAGAAGAACTTCAGAACAGCTTTGCCATATATATCATCACATCTTCTACAGATATCAACGATAAGATAAAATCAAATAAAGTAACAGCGGTAAAACGCTTTATGAGCAAACCCATTACCTTCAACATGCTCAACGATATTATCAATAGCATGATGGTAGAAGCGTAATTAGCTTACATAACCAGGTCATGCTTCATACTGGTCTTCACAAAAAAGGAAGGATATGTTCGCATATCCTTCCTTTTATATTTTAGTTCAGGCTTTATAACTACACCACCTGCCTTTCTTTAGCCCTAAAGAATTCTACTGTCTGCGCCAGGCCATCTATAAACCTTTTGGTAGGCTGGTAGCCCAGCAGTGTTTGCGCTTTGCTTATATCAGCCAGCGAGTTTCTTATATCGCCTGCACGTTCTTCCCTGTAAGTGGCATTGTGTGCTATACCCAGCTGTTCGCGTATCGATTGGTACAAGAAGTTAACTGAGAAGTTCTCTCCTACTGCTACATTATAAGCCTGTCCAAAGGCAGCCTCATTATCGGTAAGCATGCCGCGTATATTGGCCTGCACTGCATTATCTACAAAAGTAAAGTCGCGGGTCTGTTCACCATCGCCATTTATATATACCGGTGTTTGCTGCATGATGCCGCTTACAAACAATGGTATAACAGCCGCGTAGGGCCCATTAGGGTCTTGCCGTGGCCCAAACACGTTAAAGTACCTCAATCCCACTACCTTCATGCCGTATAGCTTCGCAAACACTTCTGCATACAGCTCATTGGTTTTCTTGGTTACTGCGTATGGCGATAGCGGGTTGCCTACTTTCTCCTCCCTCTTGGGCAGGTTAGGCTCATCCCCATAAATAGCCGATGACGATGCATATACAAAGGTCTTCACACCCTCATCCTTAGCAGCAGTTATCATGTTCAGGAAGCCGCTTATGTTTACTGCATTACTCGTCACTGGGTCTTTCACACTCCTTGGCACCGACCCCAGCGCTGCCTGGTGGCTCACGTGGTCTATTCCCTTCACAGCTTCCACGCAGGTATCATAGTCGCGTATATCGCCAAGTACAAACTCATAATTGGCATAGCTGCTAAACAGGTCTATATTAGACTGCAGGCCCGTTGCCAGGTTATCCAGCACACGCACCTTACCTGCACCATTCTTTACCAGGTACTCCACAATATGGCTGCCTATAAAGCCTGCGCCGCCTGTTACCAGGAAGTTCTTACCCGAAATATCTTTTGTATGAAAGTTTGCCATAGCTATGAATTAAAGAGATGTTTGCCCGCAGGCTCAGTGGCTAAAGATATAAACCCTGTAGTTTATTGCAAGTTAACCTATTGCAAAATACCAGGTACAAGCCCCAAATACCGGGCACAGAAAAAAGGCCCTTCACAGAAAGGCCTTACTAAACAGATTTACCTGTATGTCTTAAGCTTTTGCTACAGCAGAAGAGGGCTTGTTAGCACCCAGCTTGTGCGTACGGCGAGCTATGCGTTTCTTACCAAAACTGTGCATTGATATTTTTCCGCGCTTTGTGCGTTTATCACCACGTCCCATGTTTAATTATTTTTTAGAGTGCAAAAATAGAAAAAAGCAAAGACTTTTGCCCTTGCTTTTTTTACAACCTGTTAGCAGACTACTTTTTACCGCTGCTTATTTTAGTTGAAAACTCTTTACCAGCCTTAAATTTAGGCACTTTACGAGCTTTGATTTTGATCACTTCGCCGGTTTGTGGATTGCGGCCATTACGGGCAGAACGATCACTTACAGAGAAGGTACCAAAGCCTACAAGCGTTACGCGGTCACCTTTCTTCAACGTAGTTACTACTGCGTTTGTAAAAGAATCCAGCGCTTCGTTTGCCTGTGTTTTGGTAATGCCAGAATCCTTGGCCATTGCATCGATTAATTCGGCTTTGTTCATAGCTTTTTTGCGTTTTTGTGTGAAATAATTTTTTGAGGTTAGACAAATATACTCACGTTTATCACACTTGCAAATATTTGCTAAAAAAAAGACATACTTAAAACCCTTACCAGTGGCAGCTTTCCACATATCCACACTCCCAATTGTCATAAAACCACACTATTTCCCCAAAAAAGAGGCAAATACAGCGCAATCGTTGCCTTAAATAAAGCCCCCCTGCTGTGCTACAGCACCTCCATCACAGTTCTGAAAGCCACTACTTTATCACCAAATTTGCCCAGCATTTTGGTACGCATACCCGGTGCATGTGTATTAATATAGTTGTGGTAATCTTCCATACTATCGCAATAGTATTGCACTACAAAGGTGATACCTTCTGCATCATCGTGCTCCAGCAGTTTGCATAGCCTGTAGTCTGTAAACAGCCCTGTTTGCAGTAGCTCGGGCATGTGTGTGGTTTTCATCCAGCCCACCCATTCATCAGCAACGGTGTGGTCTGCTTTCAGTGTTATGTTGTATATGATCATGATTCCTTAATCAGATTATTGTTACCATTTTTTCTCCATTGTGTCCAGTATCATCATGTAGCTCACATAGCGCTCGGGGGCTATGGTGTTGTTGTCCACGGCTTCCTTTACCGCACAGCCCGGCTCATTGATGTGCAGGCAGTTATTAAACCGGCAGTGCGGCAGCAGCGCCCGCATCTCAGGAAAGTAGTGGCTCAGCTCTTCACGCTCCATATCTATCAGGCCAAACTCCTTCACCCCCGGGGTGTCTATAATATTGCCACCGCCCGGCAGGTCAAACATCTCTGCAAATGTAGTGGTGTGCTGGCCCTTACCGCTCCAGTCGCTTACAATATGCGTCTTCAACCCTATTCCCGGTATCAGCTGATTAATAAGCGTACTCTTACCAACGCCCGAGTGGCCACTGAACAGTGTAACACCACCCTTCAGCCGCTCCCGCAGTACCGCCAGGTGATCGGGTTGTGTAGCTACTATGGGGTACACCTCATACCCTGCCCTGCCATACATATCCTTCCAGTGCTGCAGCTGTTCCTCGTGCTTTTCTTTCAGCAGATCTATTTTATTGATCACTATGACCGCCGGTATATGGTAAGCCTCGGCCGTCACCAAAAACCGGTCTATAAAACCATGCGATGTGCGGGGCGATGCTATGGTAGCTATGATCAGCGCCGTATCCAGGTTGGCAGCTACTATGTGTTTCTGGTTCCTGTTGTGGGGCGATACCCGCACTATGTAGTTATTACGCGCAGCAACATCTTTTATGGTAGCCGTGTGCGTGTCTTCGTTCTCCACCTCAAACATTACCGTGTCGCCTACGGCTATGGGGTTGGTCGATGATATGTCTTCATCTATTTTCATCTTCCCCTTTATCCTTGCCTTCCAGATTACACCATCTGCATCGCGCACTATGTACCAGCTGCCGGTGCTTTTATACACCAGCCCCTTCCTATCCCCGTATGTTTGTTGTTCTGCCAATTAACTGCCTGTGAGTTGCAAATATAAAGGAGTAGTATTGAATACCGTTTGCTGTGTTTGAGATGATTAGCTATTCGGTGCTGTTATACTCAATTCACTTCCACCATTTCCTTACTTTTTTTGATGCCAAAAAAAGTAACAAAAAAAGGCAGTCGGCAGCTATTACCGCTGCTGCCGACATAGCTTTGTGCAGGCAGCAGTACTACTGTTCTGCCCAGCTAAACAATGCTACCCCGTAGCGGCTCAGGGCCAATCGCTCCCAAACTTCACAAGAAAAGCCCAATCCATATTCAGCCACCTTTTTTTGCACCGATACTTCATCGGTTGCAAAAAACCAGTGGCCCACAATCAGGGAACCAATACGTAACACGCAGCTATGCTAGCTTTTAAATCCGCGGAGCGATTGATTTAAAAGTGGCCTTTTTTGTTTCTTTTTTGGCCATGCAAAAAAGAAAGGACAACACGGGCAGGTAGCAAAAGATAATTGAACGCTACTCATACCGCAACGCCGTTATCGGATCCATTTTGGAAGCCTTTATGGCGGGGTATATGCCGCTTATCACGCCAACGATGCCGCATAGCGTCACCCCCATCATCATCCACAGCCAAGGGACTATAAAGCCTGTTTTAAAAGCAATGCCCAGCAGGTTGCCCACACATATGCCACTGATAACACCTATTACACCACCCATAAGGCTGATGAGTACACTCTCTGAAAGGAACTGTCTTTTTATGGCGCTGGGACGGGCGCCCATGGCCTTGCTCACACCTATCTCCCGCGTGCGTTCCGATACGCTTACCAGCATGATGTTCATTAGCCCTATTACACTGCCCAGCAGGGTGATGATGCCTATTACCACTGCCGACCAACGTATGTACTTAATGTTATCCATCAGCATACTGGCCAACGCATCGTTCTGCATGATGCTGAAGTTGTCTGCAGCCTTCAGTGGCTGCTTGCGCACTACGCGGAACAATCCCTCTGCCTCCTCTGTGGCAAACTCTTTGGCTTCCACCTGGTTCACCCGCACACTGATCAGGTAGCTTTGGCCGCCACCATATACACTGCGTGCCGTACCCAGCGGTACCAGCACCGTATTGTCGGGGTCCATAACCATACTGCCCCCCTTGGTTTCTGTAACGCCCACTACGCGGTACTTTACATCGCCCACACTTATTATTTGGTTTATGGCATTGGCCGGCTTGTTATGAAACAGTTTTTTGGCAATGCTGCTGCCTATGATGCACACATAGCTTACCCCCTCCACCTCGTACTGGCTAAAGTCGCGGCCCAGGTCCACCTTCATATCGCTTATGGGCAGGTACTGCTCGTCTACACCTATTACGCGTATGTTGGGGTTGGTCTTTTCGCTGGCATAGTGCACCGTGGCTACACTGGTGCCATTTACGCTTATGCCCACCCGTGCGGGGAAGGTAAAGCGCTGCTTAAAGGCCCTGGCCTCATCGTAAGTAATATCCTTGCCCTCTGTAACGTAGGTGCTGAAACCGCCCCGATGTTTTTTCTTCTTCATCACATCGCTGCTGATCTGGAAGCTGTTTACACCCATACTGCTGAAGTTGCTGTACACCGCACTCTTCATTACCTCTATGGCCGTGAGTATGCCCACCAGCGCCATAATGCCCAGGCCTATGATGCTTATGGTAAGTATGCTCCGCAGCTTGTTGGTCCGTATGGCACGGAAGGCAAGGGTAATATTAAAGAGGAGTTGCTGCATTGGTGGGGTAAAGATAAATAAACAGCCGTCATTTCAAACGAGCTCATTCAGCAACATATCTAGGACCGTCATCTCGCAGTCGCTTCTTCAGCGACGGAGAGATCCGCCTAATCAAGGAACTATCTATTTCATGCACTGCTTAAGTATATCCACAATTTTCATAGTAAAATAAAAGGGGAGGCTTGGACCAATGCGAGAACGCATAGACAGCAATCTGAAGATTGCTGCCCATGCTCAACCGATTTCTCGGCTCGCGCGTCTACCAATTCCGCCATCACAATTATATCATTACAAATACGACGCAATAAATTTCAACTACTTCGTAGGTCTGCCATAAGAAACCACGACTGCTTCTCTCTTGTTTGAATGAACAGGTTTAATATTGTCTTTCTTACATCTATCAGTACATCATCAAACGGCAGTCCCAGGTATGCAGGATTCAATGCTTTTTGTTCAATAGCCATTTGGTTAATCATACCTTCAAAGTGTATTGGGTCGCGGTTAATATCAAGCACTTGTTTGAATATGTAATCTGCTGTCAAAACATAAAAAGTAGGTCGCTCATTGCCAATTGCTTGGTTCAGCATATCCGTCGAGGTTTCTAAATCAAAAGAGAAGAAGAAATTATCATAAAAACTTTCAAATCCATTTCTAAGGTCAATTTGAGAAACATCATTACTTGCTGCAACTATTGCACGAAAAGGCGCTCTTTCATCGGGCATTACGACACCTAATATTTTCAAACCAACACACATTGACATTATTAAAACAAGCTCATTACCCAATAGAATATTTATGTCCCTGAAGTATGGAATTAACTCTGACCAAAGAACCTCTTCGCCTGATTTTAATACAATTCCTTCTTCACCACCATGTGTCTCAATATGTATAATTGGGAATAATTTATTGATTTTAATTCTTTCAGCTATAGTGGTCAACAACAATTGTAGACCCACTTTACTGCTAACATGATACAATTCAGATGTTAATTCTGGTTCTTGAAACTTTTTATATTTAACAACTTCTCTATGCAGTATACTTCCAGTTTTCACATCATTTTCGGCTAAAGACTCAATAATAATAACAGCGAACGAGGCAATTGTGTCAGATTTCATTTATGCAAAGTGTTTACTTGTATAGAGCTACAATAAAATGGGTCTTTCAGCTTAACAATTGCCTATTATGTGTTAGTCTTGCTTATGAAGATAACCTAATTTCTACCCACTGTCATAATGTTTCAATAATTCAATAATCCTCGCTCGGCATAGTCTTTTTCAGACTACGTCGTAACCGTGGCAATCTCCAGATTGACGTCTATATTTTATACACAACGCATTATGCTTTTCATACTTGCTAAAACGCTAAGAATTTCTAGGAGGATTGATAAATGGACGCTTTCAACCAAGAGATTAGTCTTTAATTTGAACTAGTTCTGTAACATCTACTTCAAGTTTTTCCGCAAAAAGGAATATTAGTGATATACTTGGATTCACCTTACCCAGTTCAACCCGGTTAATGGTGCTCAATTCCAAATCGCATTTATGAGCTAACTGCATTTGCGATATGCCCTTTAGCATCCTGATGTGCCTGATTCTTGCACCAATTTTTTTTACTACTTCATCATTACGATATCTGGGGGTGCTCACACAGCAAAATGAGGTTCTTTGTGTGAAAATATATTAGGCGTTAATGCCTAATATCGAAATAATATATACCTTGCAAGAAATATAAGCGTAGTTATCCGCTTTAACATCATATTTCAACCACTCACACCTAAACCAGTTTATTATGTGGCGCTTCTTTAAAGCAAAAAAAGTACACAGCACCCACCCCGATTTCCCGTACCATGCGGGCGAGTTATCGGCCTATCTTGCCGATACCCATTACTTTATTATTGCCCTCAAAGACGGCAACGTTATCCGTCACCATCCACAAAATTCCCTCACCTTCCACGACTGGCTCATAGCCAATAAAATAAGGGACGTAAATGCCAGGTGAAGTACATATTACACTGTGGAACACTCCCCCGCGTGGAACGGTGGATATCATGTTTTGGTGGGCATATCCCTGCAAAGTAAATTGCTGCCGCATAAACCTGTAAACCATGCCGCAGTACTCATCAAATAATATTTCTGCTACACTCCAAAACCACATCCCCCTGTCCGGTACCGGACAGGCCAGACAGTTGAATAATAACGCATACAAGCTACAGCAAAGCATTTCAGCACATACAAGACCACCCCATGTCCGGTTTTCAATTTTATTTCAGACAGGACACCTCCACTCCCAAGTTCCCCTCCTTCCTTCAAGGAGGGGTGGCCAACGGCCGGGGTGGTTAAATCAAACAGATAAATAGTCAAATGAAAAGATATCCGGATCACATATCCCACGCGCGACAACCACCCCCAACCCCCTCCTTGAAAAAAGGAGGGGAGCTATGAATGGAAAAAGTTTAATCACGCAATAAATAATTACCACCACCTTTTTCTACTTTTAAATATGAGTAAGCCAGCTATTCATAACGTTAAACATCTGAAAGGAGCCCGTACTCAGCTTCGTAAAACACTCACTCCTGCAGAAGCCATACTCTGGAATGGTTTAAAAAATAGCAACCTTGGCAACAAGAAATTTCGCAGGCAACACAGCATCTTAAATTATATAGTAGATTTTTATTGTCCTGAAGAACGATTGATTATTGAGTTGGATGGTAATCATCATTTTCTTCCTGGCGGCCCAGAGCACGATGCCGAACGTGATGCTGCTTTAATGGCACTAGGATTTAAAATATTACGGTACGAGAACGAAATAGTCATTAAGCATTCGGCAGAAGTATTGGAAAATATTGCCAGCCATTTTAATAACCCTTAAAGCGTGGCTCTGCGCGAGACAAACCACCCCGGCCTGCGGCCACCCCTCCTTGAAAAAAGGAGGGGAGTTCAGCCTCACAAAAACAGACAAAAAAAAATGTCCGCCACTGGCAGACATTTTCTCCAAAACCCGCCACAGCAAAGCTTCTAAACAAAATATAAAAATCTATCCTACAGACAAAAATGGACATTTCCGCCCAAAACCACCCTAAAATAAAACGTGATCCGGCGCGAGACAAACCACCCCGGCCTGCGGCCACCCCTCCTTGAAAAAAGAACATAACCCCGCAAACACATAGTAAAAAGCACTCCCCAATACAGACAAAAAAAATGTCCACCACTGACAGACATTTCCCCTGAAACGAGCAACAGCAAAGCTTCTCAACAAAACACAAAAGACACTAGACAGACAAGCATCATTGTCCAACAACACCCAACGCCTGTACGCTTTTCAATTTAAAATCAGGCAGGGGCTTATGCACAGCTGCTTCCGTTACTTTATGAGTGCGCTCATTTATTTCTTTAAATATGTTGCAAAGGTCTCAATTTTATCCATGCTCATTGGTTTGCTCAGAAATCTGAAAACATATTTGTTCTCTTCAGCGCGTACCCGGTCTGCCTCATTCAGTGATGTAGTGAGCATCATGATAATACAGTTCTTTTTGATGTTCTCTGAGAGTTTTCCATATTCTTCCAGAAATTCGAAGCCATTCATCTCAGGCATATTTATATCCAGGAAAATCAATTCCGGCAATTCTTCAGGGGTGTCTTCTAAAGAAACGAGGTATTCCAGGGCTTCCTTTGCCAATTCATAGCATACCACCTCTTCTGCAAAGAGGTGCTTTTCCATGGCATACGAAGCAACATATCTATCAACTTCGTTGTCATCAATGACCATAACTCTTTTATGCACGTGTGTTGTTGAATGTCCCATTTAGTCTTTTTTATGCTACTTGTGAATTTGGAATGTATATCTTGAATTCAGAGCCTATACCTATCTCAGAAATGAGCTCTATCCTGCCACTTAACTTTTCTATACTCTCTTTTACGATGTACAATCCTAAACCTGAACCAACGGAGCTTTTGGATATACGATAGAATATCTCGAACACTTTATCCTGATTCTCTTTGGTGATCCCAATTCCATTATCTTTAACAGAGATGCTTGCCTCGTGTTCAGAGACTTTGACCTCAATTTCGACATAAGGGTTAGGCGCTTTGGGGTTTTGATACCGGATGGCATTGGAGATCAGGTTGTTCAGTATAATGCTTAAACGTGTCTTGTCAGAATAAAAGACCAGACCATTATTTATGCTCGTCTTCAATTCCACCTGCTTTTGTTCGCCAGACATAAACTTAAGATTGTCGGTAATGTCGTGCAACAACTGATCAAAATGTATCTCTTCTTTTTTTACTTCCAATCTCGAATTCCTTGAATAGTCTAAAATATCCATAATAAAACCGTCGAGCTTGTTCACGCTTTTTTTCAGCATCCCAATATTTTTCAGCATAAAGGCATCCAGCACTTCGCCTTCGCATATACTAATAACCCCCATCATAGATGCAAGTGGCGCCCGCAGATCGTGAGAAACACTATACACAAAGCGGTCCAGCTCTCTATTCGCTTTCTTCAACTCTTCGTTCGATCGTTCAAGAGCTTCTTTTTGCAGTTGCTCCTCCTGCAGTCTTCCCATCTCAAATGTTTGCTCAATGCTATGCTGGGTATGTTTCTTTAAATTATAAGCCCACAAGCCGCAGATATAAAAAACAATTGTCGCCAAAATGCCATGTATGATAAATGTCTGCAGGGTCATGTACGGCAGTTGTGTAAAATAGATCTTGTCGTAGCCTATATACTGGAGATAACCAAATGAAGCATGATGAACAATGACAACCAAGGCAAGCGGCATCTGAAGTTCCCATTTCTGATAAGTGATGAGTATGGCGCTGCCAATAAAAGCAATAAAATGCATTTCAAATAATCCATGCATCTGGTATATGTATTGTGCCATAAATATCCCAAATACGGCGCTCAGCACATATTGGTAAAGATCAGAATCGGGCAATAATTTTTTTGTTGAGTAATATGCAATGAGTGATAAGCCACCTACGCCAATAGCGATACCCCAGGTATCGTAAAAAAAAGCAAGCAACAGGCCAACAAGAAAAAAACCAATCAGAAAATAATTCATGAGCCCGTCAGATTTCTCCTTGATCTCAAGGAGCGTAACATTGACCTGCTGATCGTGATTTTTATGTAGTTCTACAAAATTTTTCATGTGTTATCTTTTTATTTTCTGCATGTTGATAACTGGCATCCATACGCCTTGAAAGCATTTGCGTCCAAAACGGGTGTTGGATCATTGCTTAATAAGGTATCTATTGCCATTTGTGCATAATTGCTGCCCGGATCAGTGCAATACCTGCTTTTATTGTAGTTGCCCCTGTAATATAGGTGATGTTGAGCATCTAACAGCACGGCCTGGGGTGTAGAATACACCCCGCATGAAGCTGCAATTGACGAGTCGAACAGTATAGGAATATCCAAATCGTATTTGTCCTGGACCTGTTTGGCGGTATAGTTTTCATTCAACACCACAACCGCAAAGCGGATCTTATTGCCATACTGTTTTACAAGCGACTTAAAATGAGGAATGTTGAACCGTGAACAGGGGCAATCGGGATTAAAAAAATGTATGAAGACGGGCTTATGTGCTGTATTGGGTATTTCCCCTTTTAGATCTATAAATGTGCCTTGTAGCACAGCATGATAATTGTGGGGAACAGGAGTGGGGAGACTATATTTCCAGTCGTTATACCAGAAGATATATAATATGCCTGAAAACAATAATACCAACCACGCAAATACAAATATGCGTTTCATTTTCTCTCTATTGAACTCATCCGTTATCCGGAATACTTAGGCCTAAATTACAGTAGTTTATCTATACAACAAAATGAAATTAAATTAACGTGTTATCTTTTAAAAATCAACCCCTTTGTAAGAGAAAACAAACTTGCCTTCATTGCCAACAAAATAAGGAACATCAATGCCAAGTGAAGTACCTATTACACCATGCAGCAGTACTCATCCCACTCCCAAGTTCCCCTCGCGAAAACGCAGTAAAGAAGCACTCATGAATACAGATAAAAAAATGTCCGCCATTGGCAGACATTTTTTCTGAAACCCGCTACAGCAAAGCCTCACCAACAAAATATAAAAACACCTTACAGACAAAAATGGACATTTCAGTATATTACCAGGTCTGCTCCTCTACAGTACCAGCCCACTTGTTCAGTTGCTTCACAGTGGCGCCAATGTCTTTGGGTAATGGGGCCTCAATGGTAAGCAATGTGCCATCCATCTTTGTAAACTCAAGGGCGGCGGCGTGCAGGGCAAGGCGGCCCAGCAACGGGCGCTCGGCCTCATCGTTATCAGACAATTTAAATTTGCGCTTTATAGAAGACAGCATGAAAGGTTTACCATCGCCATACAGCTCATCGCACACCAGCGGGTGGCCTATAGACTGCATGTGCAGGCGTATCTGGTGTGTGCGGCCGGTGTGTATCTGAAACTGTACCAGCGTATATAGCGCCCATTGTTCCAGCACCTTGTAGTCGGTAATAGAAGGCTTACCCTTCTTGGCTATGATCATTTTACCACCTATGGCCGGGTGCTCGGTTATGGCGCTTTCTATGCGGCCCTCGGGGGCAATAATGCGGCCAGTAACCAGCCCTATGTAGGTCTTCTTCACCAGATGCTCCTGAAACACCTGCGACATATAACGGTGTGCTTCCTCATTCTTAGCGAAGCATATGGCACCGCTCGTTTCTTTATCTATACGGTGTACGATCCATATTTTCTGTCCCAGCTTAGCTTCCAGGTTCCTCCCCAGGCTGGGGATGTTCATATTGAACCTGTCGGGTATTACCAGCAGGCCGGCAGGTTTGTTACAGATTATTATATCGTCGTCTTCGTATAGTTTGTCAATTTGCATGTACAGTTTCCTTTAGGTATGCGGCCAGGCATTCGTCTTCTTTCTGGCGCATTATCTTTTTATCTTCTTCGTTCTTGTCTTTAAAGCCACAAAGGTGCAAAGCCCCATGAAATATTACCCTATGCAGCTCGTTCTGGTAGCTCACATTGTATTTTTCGGCGTTTTCCTTCACCCGGTCCACGCTTATATATATCTCACCTTCCAGCTCAGCTTTGTGTTCGCTCATGTCAAAGGTAATGATATCTGTGAGTGTATCGTGCGCCAGGAATTGTTGATTCATTTGCAGCAGCCTGTCGTCTGAGCAAAATATATAGGTGAGCTCCGTATCTGTCACCTCTGGTAAGTGAGTACTCACTACATTGTCCAGGTATGCTGATAGCTTTCTTTTATCATTTAACCCTGACTTTATCTCCTGTTCAAAAAATTTTGCGGGCATTATCTTGGTGTTTGTCTATAAAGTTCATTATAAAAACTGTGCAATGTGTATAAGATTTACCTAATTGCTCATAAAGATTCCACAAAAAAATAGACAGAAATGGTGCGTATGGCGTAAGCGGGCGGGGTTGTTTCTACTGGCAGCGTACATTTTACCCATATGTTACAAAACAGAAAAGATATAAATGTTGGTACAGATTTAACCATAAAGTACCAAAAAGCCCCACACCAGCCATTGGGGCAAACAGGGATACAGGTTACCTAACACTTACCACATAGTAAACCCGGCAATGGCAAAGCCCTGATGGCATATTTTTTACCTTAATTAAAACCTAACACTTACACATTATGCGTGCTATATGGACAGGAGCAATAGGCTTTGGACTGGTGAATATACCAGTGAGGATATACACCGCCACAGAACAGGCCACACTGGACCTTGATATGCTGGACAAACGCAACCACGCCAACATAAAATACCAGCGTATAAATGAAAGTACAGGCAAGGTGGTGCCCTGGGAAGACATTATAAAAGGATATAAGTACGAGGGCACTTATATAGAGGTAACAGACGAAGACTTTGAGAAGGCCAGCCCCGAAAAAAGTAAGATCATTAATATAAACGAGTTTGTGCCGGAGACCGAGATAGACACCATGTACTTTGATACCCCCTACTACCTGGAACCCGGCAAAGGCGGTGAAAAGGCATATGCACTTTTGCACAAAGCACTTGAGGAAACAGGCAAGGTGGCCATAGGCTCTTTTGTGATGCGCACCAGGGGAAATCTATGCCTGCTAAAGGCTGCCCCAGATGGCATAATAACCTTGGTAAGGATGCGGTTTGCAGAAGATATACGCCCTGCCGAAGACCTTAAAATACCTGCAGCATCGTCTGTGAAACCTGCAGAGCTTAAAATGGCTATATCGCTCATCAACCAGCTTACACCCAAGAAGTTTGACATTACCAAGTATAAAGACACCTACAACGATGAGCTGCTGAAACTGATACATGCCAAAGCAAAGGGCAAGAAAATAGCACAACCCAAATTTAAGATGGTGAAGAACAATACTACCAACATCATGTCTCAACTAAGGGAGAGCTTGAAAACTAAAAAAGCAGGATAACTATGACACTGGTAAAGTATAAGGAGAAACGCAATTTTGAAAGCACACCCGAACCAGAGGGCAAAGTAGCAAGTGGTAAGCACGACCTGATATTTGTAGTGCAGCGCCACCATGCATCGCAACTGCATTACGACTTCAGGCTGGAGCTGCAGGGCACCTTAAAGAGCTGGGCCGTACCCAAGGGGCCATCGTTAAACCCCGCCGACAAAAGGCTGGCTATGCAGGTTGAAGACCACCCTATAAGCTATGCCACATTTGAGGGCGACATACCCCAAGGCAACTATGGTGCAGGACATGTAGATGTATGGGACCACGGCACCTATATACCCGAAGACGAGCACCAGCAACCCATAACAGCAGCACAGTTTGCCAAGAACCTGGAAGCAGGCAGTATAAAATTTACCATGAAGGGGCGACATTTGAAAGGCAGCTTTGCACTGGTGAAATTTAAAGGAGAGGACAAAAGCTGGCTGCTCATAAAACATAAAGACCAATACGCCACCGAAGAACCTTATAGCAGTGAAGACTATGCTAAGAAGAGTTCGCTGGCCTATACACAAAAGCGTGCAGAAAAGAAGACTGCCACCGGTAAGGTAGCAGCTGATAAGAAGGTGGTAAAAAAGAAGGTCAGAACAAAATGAAATGATCCTGACCTTCTTTTATTTTTTATAATTACTTCATGTTATCATACGCCGTCTTCACCATATCATGGTGTTTGTGCAATGCAGGCAGCGCATCTGTTATTATAGCTTTCAAATCAGGGTCTTTTACATCGTTTTGTCCTTTTTCAAACATGCGGATAGCGCCATCATGTTTGTCAATCATCATGCTCAACCAGGCTTTATCCCAGTCTGCGCCTTTATTATTTTGGTTCAGGCTGCTTAGGTCATCCTGCGATTTTCCATCGTCGCCATCGGGGAGCATATAGTTCTTACCAGCTGCATAGGCTTTTACTTTTGCACCCAGTTTTTTATGGTCTGTCATCATCATTTTAGCATGCATTTTCACTTCTTTACCACCATTATCCGTACCTGCCTGTAGTAGCGCCAATTCTTCGTTATTGGCCAAGGCAGCCTTTACCACAAAGCTGCTATCCGGATTGCTTACCATAGCATCACGCACATCGCTGGCTGCATTTTGTGCTGCCTGTTTCACTTCCTGTACTGCGGTATCTATTCTTGTAGTAATGGTATCAGCAGTACTTGATGTTTTGTTTGAAGAATTGTTGCATGCACTTACAGATAGCAACGCACAAACTGATAAAACATTTAATAACTGGATGGTTGGCTTCATAATATATTGATTTTGTAAAAGCTCATAACAATAAAATTATGCCTGTAAAAAATATCTATAAATAAATGTGCATATAGCCATATTGATACCCTGCCATTTTGCTTAGCCAGTATTTTCATCAATTTGCTGTTAAACACTTCAAGATCAGCAGGTTTGCAATTGGCAAGACAACGATTATTATCATTTACCATTTCTTGTCAATTCATTCCACACCAGCATTTTTAACTCGGCTTGTAAAGATGGGAAGGAGGTCATTTTTTCCCATTCAGTAATCCCGCTTCAACGGGCAATGCTATTGCTTCACCAGGTTGTTCTTTATCCATATTCCTGCATAGGGCCCCTCTGAAAATAAAAGATCCAGCAGGCTAAGGTTGGGCGCAAAACCATTACGATCTGCAAATAGCTGGTAGTAGGGAGGGAAATCCCGGTCTAAGATCTTTTCTGATCTGGGGCTTCGCAGATCTATGTATTCCTTGCCGTAGTCTTTTATGAAAGTGTCAGCAAATGTAACCTGGAAGTTAAACCCTGCCTGTGTCTTCAGCCATTCTATAGTTGCCAGGTTAAATTCAGCAAGGCTATGGTATTGCTGCTCATATATAGCCTGCAGGCTATGCTCATAATGTTCAAAATAAGGGGCTCTTCGGTAAACAGATGTAATGGTACGCCAATGGTTTTGTTGCCATTTTTCGCTGTGGCTGATCTGTACATCGCGCATAGCAGTCCGTTGGTTACGGCCATGAACAAGAGGAATGCTTAGTTGTATAAGACCATTTGCACCTGCTACCTGGTAACGGTTGCGAAGGGTCATTTTCTCAAAATGTTCTGCCCGGTCAAAATATACCTCTGCTGCCTGCGTCACCTGTGCCCACCAGTTAAGGTTAGGAAATGGTAAAAATGAGCTAATAATGTGCGGCATGGGCAACGGTAATGTTTTGATTTAGTAATTTGCGAAAAATACTGCAATGACTCGAGCGCTACGGCTTTTTCTTTTAATATTATTTTCTTCCATACAGGCCCACGCAATAGAAGCAGTTCTGTCGCATACCATCTTTTACCTTCCCGATACCGATGGCTCTATGAAACCGTATGTAGAGGTAGCATGGCAGGCAAATCCCAAGTCGCTGCACTATGTACGGTCTGAGGCAAAAACCCTTTCTGCAATGATAGCTGCCGACATTGTTTTCAGCACCGATACCGGCATTGTTAGGGAAGACCGCTATACCCTACAAACCCCTGCCAAGAATACTGAACAGGAGGTACTAGCAATGAACGTGATAAAACTACACCGATATGGTATGCCCAGCGGAAAGTTTACTATGACGTTTACCCTTAAAGACATCACAGATACCACCAACAAATTTGTAGTAACAGACACCTTTACAATAGCAGAACCCGGAGTTGCGGCATTTTTTAGCGGCATACAACTGCTGGATACCTCATTTGCTGCAAAAAGCGACAATGTGTTCAGAAAAAATGACGACATACAAGTTCCGCTCTGTACCAATTTCATAGATGACCGGCACAGTTTTCTGCATTTCTATTGCGAATTATACAATACCAATACTGCAATAAAGGACGAATATCCTTTAGTGCAACACACCTTCATATCACAAAGAGAAAATGAATCGGCCTTCCCACGCTTTTCACGTTTTGATACTATTAAACCTGGCCAGGTAGCGCCCTACCTCGGCGATTTTAAAATAACCTCGCTTGCGTCGGGCAACTACTATATAAATGTGTCGTTAGTCAATGGCTTGCACAGACAGGTAGCCAACAGTTCATTATTTTTCCAGCGGTACAATCCAAACCCAGAAAAGACAAAAGAGGATACATCTGTGAAATCTGTAGCAGCGCTTGAAAATGTAACTGTGCTGGATCTGGCTACCACATTTGTATCGAAGTTCACGTATCCTCAACTGAGAGCAATACTTAAAATGCTGATACCTGTAAGCGACCAGATAGGCTACCAGACGATAAAAGGTTTTTTAAAGAAACCTGATGAATTGTATATGCGGTACTTCATCTACAACTATTTTTCCGGGGTAAATAAAAACAACCCTAAAGCAGCATGGGATGCTTACGCCATAAAAATACGCGAAGTGAACAGGCTATTTTCCTCAGCCACCACCCGTGGATATGAAACAGACCGCGGTATAGTATATTTAAGATTTGGGAAACCGACCGACCGTGTGCAGGTGGAAAATGAGGCAGGCGCTAACCCTTACGAAATATGGGTGTACGATGTAGCAATTACACCTGGCAGCGGAAGAAAGGCAGGTAATGGTATGTTCCTTTTTTATAGGCCATCAGAATCGGTAGCTGACTTTACCCTATTGCATTCTACTGTACCCGGCGAACTTAGAAATCCTAAGTGGCGCAGTGTATTGTATGTCAATCAAAACGGTAGTACCAACTCTATCAACTCAAGCTCGCAAGCTGACCAGCTGATAGGAAATAAGTAGCCTTTATAAAAAATAAAATTCATGTCGATAGCATTTTCAAAATACCATGGTGCAGGTAATGATTTTATCCTCATAGATAACAGGGTTCACCAAATATTACTGTCTCATGATGAGGTGGCTGCAATGTGCCATAGGCGATATGGTATTGGTGCCGATGGACTTATGCTGCTGGAGCAGGCAGATGGGTACGATTTCAGGATGGTGTATTATAATTCTGATGGCGGCGAAAGCACTATGTGTGGTAATGGCGGCAGGTGCATAGTAGCATTTGCCCATAAGCAGGGTATTATAAAAGATAAGACAAATTTTGTTGCCATAGATGGCCCGCATACTGCAACCATTCACGAAGACCTGACCATAAGCCTGCATATGCAGGATGTGGATGGCATTGATACCGGCGATGGATATCATATTTTGAATACGGGATCACCACACTATGTGGCATGGATCGAGAATGTTCATGAGTTTCCCGTATATACTGAGGGTAAAAAAATACGCAACCTGCAACAATTTGCGCCCAATGGCATTAATGCAAATTTTGCACAGTGGCTAGATGGCAGTCTTTGGGTGCGCACTTATGAGCGTGGTGTGGAAGACGAAACACTAAGTTGTGGTACAGGTGTAACCGCTACTGCTATAGCAGCCACAGGCAATAACACAGGCGACTATGTAACCACTGTACATACGCCAGGTGGTAAATTGCAAGTATCTTTTGTAAAACAAACACCAACAACGGCTACCGATGTGATATTGAAAGGACCTGCAGCTTTTGTGTATGAAGGGATATGGTAAACATAAAGACTTTTGATACAATAAAAAGCCCAGATACTTATACAAGTTCCGGGCTTTTTGAATTATATGATTATCGTGAGGTTATTAGCCTACGCTATTTTGAACGCAGCTTTTACCTTATCTACGAAGTCTAATTTTTCCCAAGTAAAGAGTTCTACATCAACAGTTTTTGTTTTACCATCGGCTGTTTTAAAGCTTTTGCTTACTGTTTCAGGAACACGGCCCATGTGGCCATAAGCAGCACATTCGCTATACATTGGTTGACGCAGTTTCAGGCGTGTTTCAATGAAGTAAGGACGCATATCAAACACTTCGTGTACTATTTTAGCTATTGCACCATCATGCATGTTTACTTTAGCTGTACCATAGGTGTTCACATAAATACCCATAGGCTCTGCCACACCAATTGCATAAGATACCTGCACCAAAACCTCATCTGCTACGCCTGCAGCAACCAGGTTTTTGGCAATATGGCGTGTAGCATATGCTGCTGAACGATCTACCTTGCTAGGATCTTTACCGCTGAATGCACCACCACCGTGTGCACCTTTACCACCGTAAGTATCCACTATTATTTTACGGCCTGTAAGACCGGTATCGCCGTGTGGACCACCAATAACAAACTTACCTGTTGGGTTAACGTGATACTTAATAGCATCATTAAACAGATGCACATGCTGCGGATAATTCTTCAGTATGCGTGGTATGAGTATATTCTTAACGTCAGCGGTAATCTTCTCCTGCATTGCTTTCTCATCAGCAAAATCATCATGCTGGGTAGAGATCACTATTGCATCTATGCGTACGGGCTTATTGTCATCGCTATATTCAAGTGTCACCTGGCTTTTGGCATCGGGACGCAAATACTTCATTTCATTGTTTTCGCGACGCAGTATCGCCAGTTCGCGAAGCAGGTTATGAGCCAGATCAAGCGCCAAAGGCATATAGTTTTCAGTTTCGTTTGTAGCATAGCCAAACATCATCCCCTGATCACCAGCGCCTTGTTCTTCTTTATTTTGTTTATCAACACCCTGGTTAATATCAGCAGATTGCTCGTGAATGGCAGATAATACGCCACAAGAATTTGCCTCGAACATATATTCACTCTTTGTGTAACCAATGCGGGCAATCACATCGCGGGCTATGGTTTGTACATCAAGGTAGCAGGCCGATTTTACTTCACCAGCCAATATAACCTGGCCAGTAGTAACCAGAGTTTCGCATGCTATTTTAGATTGGGGATCCCAAGCCAGGAAATTGTCAACTAATGCATCTGAAATTTGATCTGCTACTTTGTCCGGATGGCCTTCTGAAACAGATTCTGATGTAAACAGGTATGGCATTTTTAATCTTTTTTATTGTTTTAATTATAATTGATAGATAAGAAAGGTTCAATTTACTCTACTGTAACTGATTTTGCAAGGTTACGTGGCTGGTCTACATTACAGCCTCTCATTATTGCAATGTGATAGGCCAGCAATTGTAAAGGCACAATGGTTATCAAAGGTGATAATATTTCCTCTGTTTCGGGCACTTCTATCACGTGATCTGCAAGGTCGCGTATTTGTGTATCGCCCCTGTTCACTACAGCTATGATGCGTCCTTTACGCGCTTTTACTTCCTGAATATTGGATACTATCTTTTCGTAAGCGCTCTGGTTTGTGGCCAGGAACACTACAGGCATATCTTCATCTATCAATGCTATAGGACCATGCTTCATTTCTGCCGCCGGGTATCCTTCTGCATGTATGTATGATATTTCTTTCAGCTTCAGTGCACCTTCAAGCGCTACAGGATAGTTATAGCCACGACCCAGGTACAAGAAATTACGTGCATCCTTAAATTGGGAGGCAATTTCCTTTATCTGGTCATCCAGCTTTAATACTTCTTCTATTTTCTTAGGTATATTTTCAAGCTCGTACAATATAGCCCTGAGCTTTGACGTGGAAATGGTTCCCTTTGTCATACCCATTTGCAAGGCTATAAGTGTAAGTATAGTTACCTGGGTAGAAAATGCTTTGGTAGATGCAACCCCAATTTCGGGAGCTGCATGGGTATAAGACCCTGCATGTGATGCGCGGGCTATAGAAGAACCAATAACATTGCAAATGCCATATATAAGCGCCTGGCGGTCTTTTGCCAATTCTATAGCGGCAAGTGTATCAGCTGTTTCGCCAGACTGTGAGATAGCGATCACCACATCTTTTTCGCCAATTATAGGGTTGCGATACCTGAACTCAGAGGCATACTCAACCTCAACCTGCACACGTGCAAGGTCTTCTATCAGGTATTCGGCAATAAGGCCGGAATGATAAGAGGTACCACATGCGGTAACCACAAAACGTTCTGCCTGGTTTATCCTATTTATATATTCATCCAGGCCGCCAAGTTTTATCCAGCCATGTTGTGCACTCATACGGCCACGAAGACTGTCTGCTATTACACTTGGTTGCTCAAATATTTCTTTCAGCATGAAGTGCTCATATCCACCCTTCTCTATATTTTCAAGAGACATTTCGAGCTTTATGATCTCATGCGATTTTTCAATGTTACCCAGAGTACGTATAGTATAGGTACCATCGCGATTGATGATAGCATACTCCTGGTCATCCAGATATACTACATTCTTGGTATATTCTATGATAGGTGATGCATCTGAAGCTATATAAAATTCATGATCACCAATACCTATAACTAATGGGCTGCCTTTACGGGCTGCTATGAGTTGATCAGGATTATCGCGGTTCAGTATTACAATTGCATATGCGCCCACAACTTCATTCAGCGCTATGCGTACTGCATCTTCAAGATTGGTATTTTCCTGTTTCTTTATCTCTTCTATCAGGTTTACCAGCACTTCCGTATCGGTATCTGAATGAAAAACATAACCTCTTTTCTTCAGCACTTCTTTAAGAGTAGCATAGTTCTCTATGATACCATTATGGATCATAGCCAGGCTGCCAGACTGCGAAAGATGAGGGTGGGCATTAATATCATTGGGTTCGCCGTGGGTAGCCCAGCGGGTATGGCCTATGCCTATGGTGGCAGAAACATGTTGACCATCGGTTACTTTCTCAAGTTCACTTACCTTACCAGCCTTCTTAAATACGCTCATGCTGCCATTCAGCAGGGCTATGCCCGCACTGTCATAACCTCTGTATTCAAGTCTTTTTAATCCTTTAATAAGAATGGGGAACGCTTCTTTATTACCTATATAGCCTACAATTCCACACATAGAAAAGATCAGTTATTTTAATTTTGAATAAACTACATTAAACTTCATTTTCAATGCTGTATCAGGATTGTTTCCGCCGCCTATTATTGCACGGAATGCCCCCCAATAATCACTGCCACCATTAATACGTAAATGTAAGGTATCCAATTTATTTGAAAGCGCTAATTGCAGTTCACGAGGAACATTTAATGTATAAGAATAGTGCATTTGATTGCTAATCGTCACAGAATCTCTAGACCCGTCTATGAAAGCCAAAGGATATAAACTTGTTACAGGGTACCTGTCTGCTACTTCACTCAGAACGTCAGAACCTGCTACTGTACTTACACTGTATGGATAAGTGGAAAAAGGGGGCAAGTAAGCAGCGCTGGGTTGGCTTACCGTAAATTTCAACTGGGCCTGATTGATGATCGGTGTTTTTACTATGTGCGTGATGGGGTCGGGTTGAACAAGAGATTGTATGCCCCCTATCTTCACATCTATTACAGCGCCGGGGCCGTTCTCTAACAATATATTAGGGTCTGATATTGCTGTTGACTTAAAATAAGTATTTGTGGCACTGGAATTATATTGATGCGTAACCCTGTTATAATGTGCACAATATTGGGTGTTGAAATCAAAAGTTATCTGAACAGAGCTGTCAGCCAAACCAGTATCCCGTACGTATAATAACACATTTGCGCCATCATAGTTAGTAGTACCTTCATTGTCTAGCTGAAAATAGGGAATAGTAGTAGAACGATTTGAAGTTGTTGTATCTAACTCTTGTATATAAAGACCATGAAACTGTGTTAAAAACGTAGGATAATCTGCTGTACTGGCATCAATACTTTCCAAATCAGTTATTAATTTGAACGCTCTTGGATCATTAAGATTTATTTTAAGGCGCAAATGAGGATGGTTATTTATGCCATTAGCATAAAAAGAATCTGCTAAATTATATGTATTAATAGGGCCTGAAGTAAAATAATAATTCCCCGCTGCAGTAGGATAACTACCAAAATAGTTGGTGGGAATATTGTTGCTATTATTTAAGGAAAAAGAAGGATCTGTAATGCCATATACAGAATACAGCTTGGTTGCAGACTTGTCACTATTATCTCCATAAGTAAATCCGCTGTAAGGCAAGATAATAAATGCTGAATCCAAATGATAGGCTGAATAGTTTGTATTCTTTATACCCGGCACCACCTGAAAGTAAAGTGCCGCATTTGTTTTACCTACCGCGGGATCTTGAGCAACGCCTATACCCATGTATATGTATGACAGCGCGTTACCCGTAATCACAGAATCGTAATACTTTGTTTTTGTAAGTACGGAGAAGCTTTTAGTGAAGATATCAACATTGTTGATACCCGGTGCAAAACCTGAGCTGATAATAGTATGTTCCTTACAGCCGGGTTGAGTTATAGCTATGGTTATACCAACTATAAATACCCCAACTATACTTTTTATGTATTGCTTCAAAATCATTATTTTACCGTGAAAGTGAGAAAAGAATTACTAAGACTCTGTTAAGCTTTTATAAAGGTCCAGCAATGGTGTAATATCTTCTTTCCAGCTCTCTTCGTACTTGATCACTTTTTTATATCTGCTTGGTTTTATTTCATCTACCACATCTTTGGGCGCTTTATCGTCGCCGAAGATCACTACATCAGCACACTTGGCAGCGCCCATTGTAAGAGCAGTATTTGTGCCATTTTTATAATGTTCAAAATCTTTCTCCTTTATTTCATTATTAATGATCGCCTTTTTAATGAAATTAGGATTCAACTGTTCTGTAAACTGGTCGGCCTGTGCGGTATATACAACCTTTGAATAGCTGAAAACAGGTTCTTTTTTATAAGCAGTCTTTAAATACAAAGGCAAAAGAGAAGTCATCCAGCCATGGCAGTGGATAACATGGGGTGGCCAGCCAAATTTCTTTACGGTTTCCAACGCGCTTTTGCAGAAAAATATCATGCGTTCAGCATTATCATCAAAGAAGGTATCCTGATCATCGCGGAATACTGCCTTTCTTTTAAAATAGTCTTCATTATCCATAAAGTAAACCTGCAGCCTTGCACTTGGCAAAGACGCTACCTTTATGATAAGCGGGTAGTCATCCTTATCTATGATCACATTAATGCCAGACAGGCGAACAACCTCGTGCAGGCGGTGGCGACGCTCGTTGATCATACCAAAACGCGGCATGATGACACGAACTTCAATACCAGCGTCGAAGGTCTTGATCGCAAGTTTGTTTAAAATCTGTGCAAAGTCTGTAAACTCAATGTAAGGAGACAGTTCATTAGCAATAATTAAAACACGTTTTTTTGTGTCTGCAGACATGCGTATGTATTAGATTAGAAACGAATAAATATAATCTTATGCTGAAATTGTCTGCAAAATTACGAAAATATTAAATTCCAACCTTTACTTTGCAGTAATAGTTATAAAACAAAGCATGGTTATCTTTAAAAAAACTGCTGATTTACAGCAATATATCGCTTCAGAGCGCATTGCAGGCCGCAATATTGGCTTTATACCTACCTTGGGCGCATTGCATGCAGGGCATATATCTTTAATAAATACAGCACATAATAACAAAGACCTGGTGGTATGCAGCATTTTTGTGAACCCTACCCAGTTCAATGACAAGAGTGACTATGAGAAATATCCTGTTACTGTAAGCGAAGATATTGGTATGCTGACTGAAGCAGGTTGCGACGTATTGTTTCTACCAGGAATAGAAGAAATATATCCTGAAGGCACAGATAAAAGCCCTGTTTTTGATTTTGGATACCTGGATACTATACTGGAGGGCGCGCAGCGTCCCGGGCATTTCAAGGGTGTTGGGCAAGTAGTATCGCTGCTGTTTGAAGCCGTACACCCCCAAAATGTGTATATGGGCCAGAAAGATTACCAGCAATGCATGGTAATAAAAAAGCTGCTGGAGATAACAGGGTTGCAGGATAAGATAACATTGCACATTTGTCCTACAGTACGCGAAGCTGATGGACTGGCCATGAGCTCGCGCAACAGGCGCCTTACCGAACCGCAACGTATGCTTGCAGGCTGCATATACCAGTGCCTGGTTTCTATTGAGAGTAAAGCAGGAACTGCAACTTTTGAGGTTGTGCAAAAAGAGTGTACCGACCTGCTCACCGCAAAAGGGTTTGCCCCCGAATATGTAGTCCTTGCCAACGCGGACGATCTTACCCTGCTGAACAATTATACTCCAGGCATACCAATGGTTGCGCTGATAGCTGTTCGACTTGGAGATGTGAGGCTAATAGATAACCTTGTACTCAACAATACAAGCGCCCAGGCATAGGCCATACTCAAAATATCTTTACACCAACAGCAGTTTAATATAATAGTAACTTTGCCGCACTATTTGAACTAACCTCACTTTAATGGCAGACAATACAAACGCCGGGTTTGAAACGATATGCATACATGGCGGCCATGTAGCAGAAAGCAACAGGGCTCATCTTACCCCCATATACGCTACCAGCACCTATACTTTCGACAGCGCAGAACAGGCAATAGCCATTTTTAAGCAGGAAGAAAAAGGATATGTATATGGCCGCTTTGGTAATCCTACTATTAACGAAGCCGAAGACCGCATTGCGCTACTGGAAGCTTATGGCCTAACAAACGTTGACGGAACGCCTTTGCAACTTAAAGCCATCTTGCATGCATCTGGTATGGCTGCAATTACCACGATGGTATTGAGCAATGTAAAGGCCGGAGATAAGATCATTGCCAATCAATCGCTATACGGTGGCATGCAGGAACTGGTAGATAAAATATTGCCTGGCCTGGGTATAGCCTCTATAATAGTTGACTTTCACGATATAAATAAAGTAGAAGAAGCCATCAAGGCAGACAGCACCATCAAGATGATGTACCTGGAAACGCCTGCGAACCCAACTTTGCAATGTATTGATCTTGCATCATTGTCTGCCTTGGGTAAAAAACACGGACTTACCGTGTGTGCAGACAACACATTTGCCACACCATACCTGCAACAACCATTCAAATATGATGTTGATTTTGTAATGCACTCCACCACCAAATTCTTGAATGGGCATGGTACTGCTGTAGGGGGTGTAGTAATAGGCCGTGACCTGGAAAAGATGAATGGCATTGTGACCAAAACACACCGCCTGCTGGGTGGTAATAGCAATGCCTTTGAAGCATACCTGCTCACAAACGGGCTGCGCACACTAAGCCTGCGGATGGACAGGCATTGTGCTAATGCAGAAAAAGTTGCTGCATTCCTGGCACAAAACAAAAATGTAGCCCATGTGAATTATTTGGGACTGCAAAGCCATCCTGATTATGAAGTAGCAAAAAAACAAATGAAACATCCTGGCGCTATGCTAAGCTTCGAGTTGAAAGGAGGCTTTGATGCAGGTGTAGCATTCATTAACAAACTAAAGGTTTGCATCAGTGCGGTGTCGTTAGGCACCTGCGATACATTGGTTTCTCATCCGGCATCAACCACACACGTGGGTGTGCCACGCGAGAACCGTATTAAATATGGCATAACAGATGGATTGATAAGAATGAGTGTAGGCATTGAAACCGTAGAAGATATATTGGCAGACCTGGAACAAGCCATAGGCTAAGGTTATAAGCCACCCAAGCCAATAAAATAGTATTATAGTAAACATAAAAGAGCATAACAAGAATGAAAACAGCTTATGTAATAGACGCCATCCGCACCCCAATTGGTAAATACGGTGGCAGCCTTTCTTCTGTTCGTCCAGATGATCTGCTGGCGCATGTTATAAAAACAATAATAGCACGCAACCCGAAAGTAGATGTGAACGCTATTGAAGATGTAATAGCTGGCGCTGCCAACCAGGCCGGCGAAGACAACCGTGATGTTGCCCGTATGTCTGCCTTGCTTGCAGGCTTGCCTATAACGGTTGGTGGCAATACAGTTAACCGCCTTTGCGGTTCTGGTATGCAGGCAATAATGGACGCAGCAAGGGCCATCATGTGTGGAGATGGAGAGATAATTATTGCAGGTGGTGTTGAAAGCATGAGCCGTGCACCGTTTGTTATGGGCAAGGCAACCAGTGCATTTGCACGCCAGCCCGAAATGTTTGATACTACACTGGGATGGCGTTTCATTAACCAGAAGTTGAGCGACTTGCACCATCCTTATACTATGGGAGAAACTGCAGAAAACGTTGCAGAACGTTGGAATGTGACCCGCGAAGAGCAAGACCAGTTTGCATGGAACAGCCAGGAGAAATATGCTGCCGCCGCTGCTGAGGGGAAGTTTACTGAAGAAATAGCGCCTGTAACTGTTGACCTGGGCAAAGGCAAAACAACTGTTGTATCGGTTGATGAACCACCCCGCCAGACACCTCTGTCAAAACTTGCCGAACTGAAACCTGTATTCAAGAAAAATGGTACCGTAACGGCGGCAAATGCCAGCGGTATAAACGATGGGGCGTCAGTGCTGTTGCTGGCCAGCGAAGATGCTGTTGCAAAATATGGTTTGCAGCCTATTGCCAAAATAAAAGCTATGGCCGTAGCAGGAGTTGACCCTGCAATAATGGGCGTTGGCCCCGTACCAGCATCACTCAAAGCACTGAGCCGCGCAGGTCTGCAAATGGATGATATAGACCTTGTAGAGCTGAACGAAGCTTTTGCTGCACAAAGCATTGCCTGTATGCGCGACCTTGGGTTGCAAGCTGCCAAAGTAAATGTAAATGGCGGTGCGATAGCTATAGGGCATCCGCTGGGCTGCAGTGGCGCGCGTATATCTACTACACTGTTGTACGAGATGCGCCGCCGCAAAGCAAAGTACGGCCTAGCTACTATGTGTATTGGTGTTGGCCAGGGGGTTGCTATTATTTACGAACGAGTATAAATCAAACTGCTCTACCCACCAGCTTAAAGCTGGTGGGGATACTCGCGATAGATTCAATCGCGAGTATTCGCACGAGTTGTTGGTCAGGCGACCAACAACGGCATAAAATCAGGTAGAACACGGAAAATATAAGCGATGAATAAAATAGATATCCATACCCATATAATGCCAGAACATATACCCAACTGGTTTAAGAAGTACGGGTATGGTGAATTTATACACCTGGATCATCATAAACCTTGTTGCGCCCGCATGATAAAAGGCGACAAAGTGTTTCGCGAAGTAGAACAAAATTGCTGGGACCCTGCTACACGCATGAAGGAAATGGACCTGACCGCTGTGGGAGTACAGGTGCTTTCCACCATACCTGTACTATTCAACTACTGGGCAAAACCAGAACATGGGCTGGAAACATCCCGCTTCTTTAATGATCATATTGCTCAGTGCGTTGACCTGCACCCCACCCGTTTCATGGGCATAGGCACTGTACCATTGCAGGATATAGACCTGGCGATAAGGGAAATGGAACGCTGTGTAAAAGAGTTAAAAATGCCTGGCCTCGAACTCGGTTCCAACATCAACAAACTCAACCTGGGCGATCCATACTTTAATCCCTTCTGGGAGGCTGCAGAAGAATTGGGTTGCAGCATATTTGTACATCCCTGGGAAATGATGGGCGAGAATGACATGCAGAAATACTGGTTACCCTGGCTGGTAGGTATGCCTGCCGAAACCGCAAGGGCCATCAGCTCCATGATTTTTGGCGGTGCGATGCAACGCTACCCGAAACTGAGACTTGCATTTGCACATGGTGGTGGGAGTTTCCCTTTCACTATTGGCCGCATAGAACACGGCTTTAATGTACGCCCCGATCTATGTGCCATTGACAACCCTATAAACCCGAGAGAGTACCTGGGCAAGTTCTGGATCGATTCTCTTGTACACGACCCTAAAGCCCTTGATTATGTTCTGGATGTGATAGGACATGACAAAATATGCCTGGGCAGTGATTATCCCTTCCCATTGGGTGAACATAAACCAGGAGCGCTAATAGAGAGCATGCCCTACTCCACGGAACTAAAAGACCAACTGCTTTTTAAAAATGCAATGGACTGGTTAGGAAAATAAACCACTCAATACAAAAAATATCATGGAAACGTATAGCACATTCGATGAATCGAAACATTTGATCCGCAATTTGGACACAAAGAAATTTGAAACGTTGCATGATTGGGCACTTGGATGGGAATTGCTGAAAACCATAGATATAGCTACCGACCAAAATAAGTCTGAGATAGAATTATCTAAAAGACTATCGCCGGGACAAAAAGCACTATACTTTTTCTGGTATTTAGATGCAGAGGTGAACGAAGGTGAATTCCTGGAGTTTTATGAGAGTGGATATAATAAGTATATAGCACCTATAAAAGAAGGATTGAAACTGATTGATGATCTGGAAATGTTGACCCTTGTAACCGAGGCCGACCAAGAATATGCATTGCACGAAAAAGATCTTAAAGAGAACAGCAAAGCAGGCAATTGGGACCTTTTAGATGAAAGGCTGCTAAAGTTTGACGAGTATGACGACAGGTATGCAGACTTACGCGACCAGACCATGAAAAAGCTGGAACATTATATCAGGTCAAATCCACAGGAATTTGTAAAGCTCACCTAATGCAACTGCAGCACATTAAGTTATTGTAAAGAAATACTGCAGCCAATTAATTCTCTCATCCGCGCGTATATCTTTGTTCGCTTATGAATAAGATATACCAGTTTATTGCTGTTCTTTGTTTTTCTTTTATTTCTGTTGCTGGCTACAGCCAGTCTAAACCAGACCTTAAAGTATATATTATACGTCACGGAGAAAAACCTGTGGATGGAGATAACCTCACCTGTAAAGGCTTGAACAGGGCTATGCAATTACCAGCAGTGTTGAAGGAGAAAATGGGTATTCCTGATTATATTTTTGTGCCTTCTTTAAGCACTGCCGAAAAAACCAAGCATGCCCGAATGTTTGAAACCGTAGTTCCTTTTGCCGTTAAGTATAACCTGAAAATAAACAGCAGCCATACTAACGAAGAATACAAAAATATAGCTGAAGATATAAGGAGTAAAAAAGGTACTGTACTTATGGTGTGGGAACATAAGGCGCTTACAGGTATAATACAGGCGCTTGGTGTGAAAGAAGAACTCCATTGGGCGGACGATGATTTCGACAGCATATGGATAGTAACTATTACCGGTAAAAATGCAACTCTGTCAAAAGATATCGAGGGTTTACATCCGCAGGATGATTGCAGTTTTTAATGTATTCATCAGCTAGCATCTATACATGACACAATACCACTGATATATTTGTATCTTTTGCAGATGCGTATATATATTATGTATAGTATATTCATTTGTATTATCCTTATCTTTATAGTGCTAAAAGGTAAGGGATATGAAAAAAATGTACCTGTTAATAGCTTGTGTAGCATACCTAACCCATGCATCTGCAAAGCAGGCCTGGGAAAACAATTTTGGCATTGATGGTGGTGGCTGGTGGGGATTATCCGGCATGTCTTCATTAAAACAAGCCAACAATCCATTGATCGTTTCAAATCTCGACTATAGCTATAGCGGCAGCGGAGATATTTATGCTGAGTTTCTAAAGATGAAGAAACGCGACAATAACCGGTGGGGAAACAGATCTCCGGATTTTGGCATAAAAACGAAACTGGATTGGGAATTTTTTTATGCTGATAACAGCGGGAATGGCGGTGGAGAGGCTATCGGGCTCAACTATCTTGATATACCTGTGCTGTTTGAATACTGCCTTTCTTATTGCCAGGGAGTAACGCGAGGAGGCGTAACACCAGAATATTCCCATACCAGTGTATATGAGCATTCTGATTATACACATGTTATTACCACTACCACACCTGCCCACTACAATCCCGGCGGTGCGGCCACATGCCACGGCACTTTTATTTATGCCGGCCCTCAGCTATGCTACCTATTCAAGTCTTTTCATAACGTAGGGTCGGATAAGTTCAACCCTATCAACGACCCTAATTTAAAGAATACCTACATAGGCTTCGCTACTGGGTTTACGTTTTGGGTACATCAGTTAAATTTCGACCTTTCTTACCAAAAAGGCTTGCAAAGCATCTACAATGGCAAAGACCTATACATCAATGGTTTTTTATTTAAGGTGGGCATCAACTTTAAAAGGCGCTTGTATAATTAACAGCTAAACAATTTTTTGCTACTAATAATAGTATGCAGTGAGCCGATAAAAGCTATGTATAAGTTGTTATCAGGCCTCCTGTAATACTTGAAAATTGCAATGTGGTTATTGAAGCTAAACGACAATAGACAATGGCACTTACAAAGAAAAATAAAAAGTAGCCCCTTTTCCCCGTTCGCTTTCGGCCCAGATATTACCGTTGTGTTTTTCTATAATTCGTTTCACTATAGGTAGTCCCATCCCGTTACCTTCAAAATCAGAGTGCAGCCTCTTAAAAGGAACAAAGAGCTTATGGGCATCGTTCATACTGAATCCAGCACCGTTGTCACGCACGTAGTATATTATTTTATCACCCTGGATATTATGGCCTATTTCTATGGCAGATTGTTCTTTTTTAGATGAGTACTTTATCGCATTGTGTATCAGGTTGGTCCACACCTGTCTTATGGCCGTTGCTTCGCCATAAGCTTCGGGAAGATCAGCCACCTCAAGGATCGCAGTAGTAGGTTGCAAATTTTTGATAATTTTTTTTACCATTCCCTTCATATCAATAGCTTCTTTATTTATCTTTTCTGCACCTATCTTGGCAAAGAGCAGCAAGTCTTTAAGTAAAGCACGCATATCAACAGTAGTCTTTAATATTATTTTCAGGTATTCTACATCATCTGCAGTCAAGTGATCGCGGCTCATATCTAAAATATAATTCGCCAACATATGGATACGTACAAGAGGTGCACTAAGATCGTGTGCAGCCGAAGCGCTGAATGCCTCTAGGTCTTCTTCTCGCTTTTTTCTTTCCGTAATATCTATCATAGTACATAAAAAAGAAACAGGTATCCCATCTTTCAATATAGGCCGAACTATAATATTTACCATAATTCTTGTTCCATTCTTGTGCAGTATATAGCTCTCATAATCTTCTCTTAAGCCTTGTAAACGGGCAGCTATCCGTCTATCTGTTATTGCTTTATTTTCTTCAGGTATCAGGGTATCAGTTATACTTTTCCCTATCAGCTCATCTGCACCATAGCCAGTCATCTCAGAAAAGCTGGGGTTATAGAAAAGTATTTTCATGTCCATATCGAAATAGACTACCCCTTCTTTCAAAGTATATACTAATGATCGGTATGTCTCTTCGTTTTGCATCATTACTTTCTCTGCCTTTATCCTGCCACGATCGTTTTTACTTACTTCATTGGCATAATAAAAAACCAATACCAGCACCACCAGCATTATAAAAGCAGTTTCCAGCGCTATACCATATTCTACATTGTAAAACTGCATTCGCAGCAGTAGCAGCCTGACATAACCAAAAGCAGGTGGTATGAGTAGTATAAGCGGTATGGCGTTGCGTACCAGCTTACCACCAATAAACCTGGAAGAATATATTTTTGCAAGGTTGCCATGCGGAAAGGAAAGGAAAACTGCAATAACCAGCGCAAAAAAGCATAACGCCGTATTCAATGCCATAGGCACAAAAGGTCCTATTCTATAAAAAGGTTCAATACTATATACATAACCAATGATACCTATATAGGCAATAAGAAAAACCACAAGGAGCAACACATCGTTAACAATTTTTATAACTCTATTTCTACTGTAGGAGCTTAGCATCAGTGTACCTAAAAGCAGGAATAACAGTGCAGATGTGGGTGCAATACCATTATGGAGTGTATGTGCATTAAGTTCTTCCTGAAAAATGAGCGTATCTACATTAAAAGGCAAGTCTAAAAGATAATCCAGAAGCTTTAAAAAACCTACCAGAATAACTATTGATGCGATACTTGCTTTTACTAAATGCTTAAGGTGGCCCTGAAGCAGTTGTCGCGATAAGAACCACGCACAAATAAGCAGGAAGTTTGCTGCCACTACCGGGTTCATTGGGGGCATCTTTAACGTAATACTCTTGAGCTGTGCAATATTGAAACACCAGCCAACCAGTACGGATGCAGTCATTAAAAAAACAAGAGATACCAGTATATGTATCACCTTATTATTAGTATCGGTCATCAAACTACAGGTTGGTCACAAATAAGTATAGGAAATGAATGGGTACTATTATCATATCAGTTGGGATGATGGCGCTAATGCTCTTCCTCCTTTATCATCTTACCGCCAGCATCATACTCAAACCATTTACCAGTCTTTTCTGATTTTACCTGGATAACATTTTTTTCAATCACCCATTTTTTAGTCCCTTCTTTTGGGTCGTCTATAAGGGTTGAATCTGAGCCATTACCTACGCTTATTTTATAAAAACCTTCCAGCTTTTTTTGCCCATTCTCATAAAACTCCTGGTATAACCCTGATTTCAGAGCATGATCACCTTTGGTTTTTACTATAGTTATATTGTAACGAGCACTTAATACGCTGTTTGCATGATATGTTTGCACAAGGCCATTCTGTATGCCAAGGGAGTAATATGTTACAGATTTAGGGATACCACTCGCATAAAATTCCATCCATTTGCCGTTTTTCACAAATTGATCTGTACCAGATCTTATTATTTCACCATCCAAACGCACACGACCATTAGAATCTATAAGTTTATAGCAGCTCATGTCTTTACAATAGAAAACAGTATCACCTACTGTAGTTGCACTGCTGAAATAATAACCTATAGCCGTTTGTTTTATCAGCGTCTTGCCCCTATTCGCAACATCAATATTTGGTATAGGTACAGACTGTGCTTTAACGGTGAGTGAAAATATGGTTGATGTTATGACAGATAAGCAAAATAGGATGCTGGGTTTGCTATGCATATTAATAAGACGTTTTAAACTGTCTGCGAATGTAATTTTATATAGTTGTGCTAAGTTATAAAGTTTGTGCCCATGCGTGCAATAATTTACAAAGCTTTTTCAACGTAAAATAATGCCAGCACAATATAAATAGAGATTCATATAACATCTTATTGTTACGAAATACGTAAGTGTCAATTCAACACATAAGGATAAACAGGTGTACAACAATGATATAATGATAACAGTTGAGTATATTTAAATAACTTATCTCTCTTCCAAATGCAGCTAAATAAAGAATATACCTTCAGAACAGCATTACCCGGCGATACAATGCAGCTTGTGGAATTAGGACTGGATGCTTATGGCCAGTTCAAGAATGCACTTACTGATGATAACTGGCAAATCATGCAGACCAATCTAAAAAATGAAAATACATACATAACATTATTGCAAAACGCGAAAGGATATGTATGCGAACACTCAGGTAAAATAGTTGGAATGGCATTTCTGGTTCCAGAGGGAAACCCCACCACTATTTTTGAAGCCGGATGGGCATACATCAGGATGGTGGGCGTGGCACCAGGCTACGAGGGACAGGGAATTGCTAAAAAACTAACGAGTATGTGTATGGACCATGCCGTACAAACCAACGAAAAGGTAATAGCCCTGCATACATCTGAGATGATGGATGCAGCAAGACATATTTATGAACAACTGGGATTTAAAAGGCAAAGAGAGCTTGCCCCCATTTTTGGCAAAAAATATTGGTTATACCTGCTTCAATTATAATCATCCCCAACAACACTATACAATTACCGCATTAAAATATTATAAGTTACTTTTGCCGCAGAATTATTGAATATGAGAAGCAATATCAATCTCCAGGTAGAGCTGGATGAAGACAAAATGCCTGAAACCATTGAATGGAGTGCACCAGGTGGCGGCGTGGATACAATGCAACGCGCAAAAGGCGTATTACTAGGCCTATGGGATGGCGAAGAAAAAAGTGCCCTGCGTATAGACCTATGGACCAAGAACATGATGGTAGATGAAATGAACGAGTTTTTCTTCCAGACCCTTTTTGGCATGGCCGACACTTATGTACGCGCCACTAAAAATACAGAACTTGCTGCCGAACTGAGAGAGTTTGCCAAAGACTTCCTGAAGAAAGCGAACGACGCGCTGGAAAAGGAAGAAAAGGCAGAGGCAAACCAATAGGCGCCGTAAACTGTCGCTACCACCGATCACTATTTACTAATTACTTAAAACCAACAATATGAGCCTGGAAACAAGAGTAATGGAAGAACTGAAAACCGCTATGCGCGCTAAAGATGAAGCCGCACTGCGTACCCTGCGCGCTATAAAGGCCGCTATACTTATTGAAAAAACAAGCGAAGGCGCCACTGATGTAATACCCGAAGCTACTGAGCTGAAGATGTTGCAAAAAATGGCTAAACAGCGCCGCGACTCGCTGGATATATTTGAAAAGCAAAACCGCGAAGACCTGGCTGCTAAAGAAAGAGAAGAACTGGCTATCATAGAACGTTTTCTGCCTAAACAGATGACTGCTGAAGAACTGGAAACTGAAGTAAAAGCAATTATAGACCAGGTAGGCGCTAAAACTGCTGCCGATATGGGTAAGGTTATGGGCGTTGCATCTAAACAATTAGCCGGCAAGGCCGATGGCAAAGCTATTTCTGAAACAGTAAAAAAATTGCTGGCTTAAGCAATGATACTAGACATCATAGGCATCGCCTTTATTGTCCTGTTTTTTATACGCGGCTACATGAAAGGTATCATTGTAGCCGCGTTCTCTTTAATTGGAGTGATACTGGGTATTATCTGCGCACTTAAATTTTCGCATACCCTGGCCAGGTACTTTTTTCAAAAGGGTATCATCACATCAGGGTGGGGGCAGTTTGCCAGCTACCTTATCATTTTCCTGGGCATTGTACTATTAGTAAGGATGATAGCCAAGGCCTTAGAAACCTTGCTTAAGGCCGTATTACTGGGGCAAGTAAACAAGATAACAGGTGGAGTGCTTTATGCCTTTATTGCGGCCCTGGTGTGGAGTAGTTTGCTTTGGATCAGTAATCAGATGCATCTGATCTCTCCGGAAACAATATCAGGATCTAAAACATATCATTACTTTTCGCAACTTGCACCATGGCTGGTGAATAATATTGCCAAACTATGGCCCTTTGCTAAAAATATCTTTACTGACCTGGAGCATTTTTTCATTGACGTAAATAAAAAATTACCGCAACATGTGGGCACTAATAGATAACTACGATTCGTTTACGTATATACTTTGTGATTACCTGTTACAAACCGGGCATGAGTGCGTGGTGTATAATAATGATGAGATCACAATACCGCAACTGGCAGCTATTAATCCGTCACGCCTTATCATATCTCCCGGAGCAGAAACACCCTTGCAGGCTGGCATAAGCATGGATGCGATCAGTTATTTCCAAAACAGGATACCTATACTGGGTGTGTGCCTGGGCCACCAGGCAATAGGTATGCACTTTGGTGCAGACCTGGTAAAAGCGCCAGCCCCCATGCATGGTAAAACCAGTGCATTGCACTATACAGACCACCCACTGTTTGCAGGGCTCCCCCCTACCCCACAGGTTATGCGTTATCATTCGTTAGCCATCACCAACCTGGAGGGGACAGGATTGCGATCTATAGCACATACCGACGATGGAGTAATAATGGCTGTTGCCCATGATACGTACCCATGCATAGGTGTGCAGTTTCATCCTGAATCTATAGGTACTGATACCGGCCTTCAAATACTGAAAAATTGGGCAGGGATGTATGAATAATCTTACATTATTTGATCATTTTTTATGCCGGCAGGGAAATTTCTTTTAAAATCATTTCTTTAGAATACTACATTCTAAAGTCCCACAGCAGGACCAAGACGCTGTTATGGGGTTGTTGCAAAAATCTTAATGTTTCTTACGGTTTTACCTTTGAATGCTATGCTAGTCCAATAAATTGTAAATTTATTGGGTGAAAACATTGTTGGTTAGCTTGTTATTGGTACTTGGCTTTTACACCACAAAAGCACAGTTTACTTATGCAGAGGTGGGTATAAACGGACTTACCTGCAGCCAATGCAGCAGAAATGTAGAAATGAGCATACGGAAATTACCATTTGTAAAAGATGTTGAGATGAACCTTGCACATACAGAGGGTAAAATATTCTTTGTGAAGAGCGGTAAAGTTGACATAGACAAAATTGCGCAAGCAGTGCGCAATGCAGGTTTTTCGGTGCGTTATTTAAAGGCTGGGTTTGTGTTTGGTAAAACAACCGGCAGCTGCTTTACTTACCAGGGCGATACCTACAGTATGGTGCATGCACCAGCAAATTTGCCCGATAGTGCTGCTACTATAACCTTTATAGGCAGCGCATACCAGGCCAGGAAAGATTTTAAAAAGTGGCAAACACAATTGGGCGAGGGTTGTAAAGGGAAGGAAGGCAAACTCTATTATATAACTCTATAATGCGCTACATTTCCCTGGTATTCTTATTCATGTTATTGAACAGCACTGCAAATGCGCAGGAGCTTTTCCCTGAAATGGAGCCAGCAAGTACCATACCTAAAGGAGTGCTGGGTGTGCGGGCATTTACAGAGTCTTATAAAGAGTTCAGCCAGTTCAGGAACCTGAGTGCAATACGGCTCATGTATGGCCTTACACCCAAACTTACTGTAATGGCTACGGCAGATGGATCTAACCATCATAATACGTTACTCCCTCCTGAATATCCTACACACAATACACCCAATGTAGGCGTACACCACCCCTACCGCTTTAACGGTGTTGACTTTTATGCCAAGTACCGTTTCCTGAGCATTGATGGACAGAACAGCCACTACCGAATGGCGCTGTATGGCGAATACGCCTACCTTACCGTAGCACACGATGAAGGGGAACCTACACTGCTGGACGACACTAAAGGTTTTGGTGCAGGCCTCATCAGTACTTACCTGAAAGGGCACTTTGCAGCTTCATTCAATGGCGGTATTATTGTGCCATCCAAATATAAGGGCAGCATCCCCGATTTTGTTTCTGCACTGCCACCTGTGCCCACAATTGTTACATACCCTAATGCAGTTACTTACAATTTGTCGCTGGGCTACTTGCTATATCCAAGAGTATATAAGAACTACAACCAAACCAATATCAATGTTTATATGGAATTTCAGGGCAAGACTTATGGCGCTACACAGGTAAAAGTCAGCGACATCCTTTACCCCGGAAATTACTATGTCATCAATACAAAAGATATACCTGTTTTACAGGCAGGTAACTATGTTGAGGCCCATCCGGGCATTCAGTGCATCATAAAGTCAAATACCCGGATTGATCTTTCTATAGGCTACCCACTCATCAATAAATCTTATGTTCATTATTATCCGTTGTACACCCTGGGTGTGCAACGCTATTTTTACTCCAATAAAAAAAGAACAAATTCTGGTTCAAGAAAAGACACCTGAGCCAGGAATTAATGGTTGAAAATAAATATCTTCATTACAAACACACCTGCTTACTGTTGCTATGAAAGTCTTTTTTAGTCTGCTGCTGCTTGCAGCTTTTTACCAGCCGCCAATATGCAGCGCCCAGCAACTATCCAATAATTACACAGACATCAATAATAGCCCAGGAAAGGAAATGTATGAGTTGTGGAAGTATTATTACCAGACCAAACCGGGTACAAAACTAACAGCAAGATTGTGGGATGAAGAGGAGGTGAAGAAAAACCGCGCCTACGATATTCTAAAAAATTATGAATGCAGCGCCACCTATGCAGACCGTTGCTACGTACTTAAAATATCGAAAATAGACAGTGGCATATATGCACTTAAGGTGGCCATGGCCTACGCCAATGACACGAATGAAGTGGGCATAGTGAGCAACCTTACTTACCTTATAAAAAACGAAAGAAGAGGTTTAAGACTAGCCAATTATTTTTATTACAGTACCCGTAACTGGAAGAAATTCTTCACAAAAACAATTACATTTTATACACCGCCTGAATATGCAGTAAACAGCGCTGATGCTCAGAAAAGTGAACGTTTTTTAGGGAAAATGTACAATACACTCAACCTGAGTCCACGCACCGTAAGTTACTATGTTACACCAACCTGTGAGCAAATGCAACAAGCTATAGGAATAGATGAATTTGTTGGCAATGGAGCAACCAATACATGTAGCTGTATGGACACCGCCAACAACATTATCTTTTCAGGCGGCAAGGGCTTTTACGACCCGCAAGACCTGGTGCGTGTAGCAGGTGGCTACTTCCCTAAAGCACACCCTATATTTATGACCGGCCTAACAGGCTTGCTAGGCGGATACAATGGTAAGACCATGAGCTACTACCAGAAACAGTTCCTTACCTACCTGGAGCAGCACCCAGATTTCCAGATAACAGACCTGCCATCATTTTACGAAGTGGACCAGGAGATCAACCCACAATATCTTGTAGGCGCTGTTTTTTGCGCTGTTGCAATGAAGAAAGACGTTGAGAAACTAAAAAAACTGCTTTCTTATGGCACCCGTGAAACCGACTTTTACATGGCTATATACAAAGAGCTGAATGTGACCCGCAACAATGCAAAAGACTACTTTCTTACCCAGCTAAAAGACCCCGAACTATTTAAGCAATATCAGGATTTTTAGTATCCTTTCTGCATTTACATACCCTCAATGGTTACTGCTTTAGAAAGATAGTAACGCATAATAAGCCATGCTATCATGTAAACAGACCCTGAGATAACGAACATGATGAGGTAAGCGGACTGTGGTACGTGTGTGTTTAACGCGCCTGCCAATAGTTGCACCAGAACACCACCTACACCACCTGCTAGCCCGCCAATACCTGTAACAGACCCTACGGCTATTTTAGGAAACCTATCTGATACAGTAGTAAACAAGTTGGCAGACCAGGCCTGATGTGCCGCAGCACCGATGCAGATAAGAATGACAGCAAAGATTGGAGCATTGGTACCAAAGTGCGCTACATTGCCAAAGTACTGTGTAAGTATCAGGAACATAGGGAATATGGCTATGAGAAACATGGCACGCATACGTGCTTTATCTATAGCCATCCCTTTGTTTATCATTATGCGGGGCAGGTTGCCGCCAAATGTGCTGCCAAATATAGCTATGCCATACACGATAAAAGTGGGCAGCATAACCTGGTGACCTGTCATGTGGAATTGCTTTTTCAAATAATCGGGCAACCAAAATAACATGAACCACCAAATACCATCGGTAAAAAATTTGCCCCAGAAGAATGCCCATGTCTGGGGGAACCTGAACAATTCGCCCCAAGGTATTTTTTCCCGCACAGCTACATCTTCAGATGCTGATGCGTGTATAGCCAAATCATCCGAATTAATGTATTCAAACTCCTCACGCGAAAGCATTTTTTGCTTTGATGGTGGCGCATAAATTGCGAACCAGAATATCAACCAGAACAACCCTACAGCACCACAAATAATATACGCCATCTTCCAACCTTCTGCACCGCCCCAATGTATAAGGCACCAGGGTACAAAAAGAGAGGCTATCATAGCGCCTATATTGGAACCGCTATTAAATATCCCGGTTGCCAGTGCGCGTTCTTTCTTAGGAAACCATTCTGCCACTGTTTTGATAGAAGCAGGGAAATTACCGGCTTCACCAATACCAAACAAACTACGCACAATGGTATGTGCTACTACCGAACTACCAGCAAATGCATTAACCATACTAAAGAACGACCAGATGATCAATGACAATGCCAGACCCAGCTTGGTACCTATTTTATCTATTACCCAACCGGCTATAATAGTAATACCGGCATAGAATGCTGTAAAGAAAGAGGTAACGTAAGAGTACTGGCTATCCGTCCAGCCGAAGCCACCCTTAGCTGTAGGCGTACAAAAGAACTCCTTTACATACCCTATCACATTCCTGTCCATATAATTTATGGTGGTAGAAAAAAGCAGCAACGTGACTATAACCCATCTATACCGGCCTATTGTCTTTTTTTCAGTCATGATTGGTACGTATTGAGATGGATTTTGCAGAGGTCTGTATATTTATAAGATAAACGAATAAAAGCTGGTTATTCTGCTAACCCGCCAATAGTAAATTAAGTATTCTTTTTAATTTTTCTGAATAGTCTGTAGGATGGCCAACGCCTGCAAAGTCAATGATTTTATACCATCATAATCTTTGGCCTCCATTGCTGTTTTACTGATCAGTTTACTACCCAATCCCACAGCACATACTCCTGATTTAAACCATTCTTTTATATTCTTTTCATCTACTTCCACACCACCTGTAGGCATAAACAGCATGTCTGGAAACAGATCTTTTATGGCACTTACAAAGCCAGGGCCCAACATATTACCAGGGAACAGTTTCACTATCTTGCATCCCAATTGTTCAGCAAGCACTATTTCTGTTACAGTCATGCTACCTGGTATCCATAGAATATCATTTGCCTTTGCGACCTGTGCAACTTCTGGTATTGTAGCAGGACTTATCAGGAAGTCTGCACCGGCATCAATATAACTCTGTGCGGCAACACCAGTCTTAATAGTGCCAATACCCAGCAGCATATCCGGCATTTCAACATTACGCACCTGTAGCATTGCCTTGAAGTTATCTAATGCTGCTACACCTCTGTTGGTATATTCTACAGCTCTGATACCAGCACTGTATAGTGTTTTTAGTATTGCTATGCTTACTTCTGTATCAGGATAAAAATACAGTGGCAGTAACCTGGTGTGTAAAAGGGTTTGCAGTACCGATTCCTTTTTATTCCTAGTCATGTTTCATTATTTTTTTTACCTGCTCCACCGTCTGGTGGGTAGCATCTCCAAATTCATTCAATTTGCCAACAGCAGCGGCAGTTGCAAAGTTAATTACATCTTCAGCAGTGTAGTTATTGTACAAACCATAGATAAGGCCACCCATAAAGCAGTCGCCGCTGCCTATCTTATCTGTCACCTTGTCTATAGTATATTCCTTACTGATGTGCAGATGGTTATTGGTATATAAAGTAGTGTAGTAATTAATACCACCATTACTATGATCGAAACGAAAAGAGTGCGCTACATGCTTGCAGCGCGGGTATGCTTTCATGATAGCTTTTGATGTAACAGTTGAATGATCTATATACGACTGTTTATTATGCCGTACTTCAACATCCTTATCAATGGGTATGCCCAACAGGGTGTTGGCAGCCCATATGTTACCCATTATCACGTCGCAATACTGCGCCAGCTCGGGCATCACATTTACAGGCTTCTTACCATATTGCCAAAGCTTGGCCCTGTAATTTAAGTCTATTGATATGGTAATACCTTTTGCAGTTGCAGCTTCCAGCGCTTCTTTGCATACTGCGGGTATATCTGCATTCAAAGCGGGCGATATGGCAGTAAAGTGAAACCAGGATACATCTCTAAGTACTTCATCCCAGTTTATCATACCCGGTTTCAGCTCATAGAACGATGAATAAGCTCTATCATATATTACACCGGCATTCTTCAGGTCTGCACCTTGCTGCAGGTAGTAAATACCTACCCTGCTACCACTCCAGCTTACGGGAGTAGTATCTACACCCTGCTGTTTAATATAAGTATCTATATCCTTTGCCAGGTAGTTATTGGGCATAGCGGTACAGTATTGCACCGGCACCTTCCAGCAGGCAAGCGCTGTTGCTACATTCAGCTCAGCTCCGCCAATATAAACAGGCAGACCATTTTGCTTTATCCATCCACCATCTGTAAGAGGCGACATGCGTAGAAGCACCTCACCAAAACACAAAACTTTTTTCATTTAGTAATAGCTCCGTATCTGTTTGAGCACCTATGGAATTACAGGGGTTTTCAACGCACCTTCTTCCAAAAACTGCCAGTTAAAATAGTTTTTAGCATTGTTGTAGCAAATATCTTTTATCACACTTCCTATCCAGTTGATATCATTAGGCAATTCACCATTTTCTACCTCATTACCAAACAAGTTACATAACAACCTACGGAAATATTCATGACGCGGAAAAGAAAGGAAACTACGGGAATCTGTAAGCATACCAACAAAGCGACTCAGCAGCCCCATGTTAGACAGCACATTCATCTGCTTGATCATACCATCTTTCTGATCGAGGAACCACCATGCAGAGCCAAACTGTACTTTGCCAGGAATACCTGTATTGAAGTTGCCTATCATGGTAGCTATCACCTCATTATCTGCAGGGTTCAGGTTGTACAAGATGGTTTTGGCTAATGTATTTGCCTCTTCCAGTCTATTCAGGAATTTTGATAATGTTCTTGCCTGTGAGAAATCACCTATTGAATCCCAGCCGGTATCGGGGCCAAGTGTATGCAGCATACGCGTATTGTTATTGCGCAATGCGCCCAGATGATATTGCTGTGTCCAGCCTTTTTCCCAATCCCATACTGCAAACTGATGCAGCATAGCTGATTTAAATTTCCTGTTTTCTGCGTAACTCACATCTTTACCAGCACGTAGTTTAGTGAAGATGGCTTCTATTTCACTATCTGTGTAATCATCAGCATAGATCTCTTCAAGTCCATGGTCTGATACGCTACACCCATTATCGGCAAAATAGTCATGCCTCAGTTTCAGTGCATCCAGGTAGTTTTGATAAGTTGTAATGTTCCAGTCTGTAACGTGCTCCAGCCTGTCTATGTAGTTTTTCAGGGTTGTCGCACTATCTGCATTCATCGCGTTATCGGGGCGGAAAGCAGGAAGCATTTTAAGCGCTATACCATCAGCAGCCACCTTCTGATGATGTTCCAGATTATCCAACGGATCATCGGTAGTACATACCAGCTTTACATTCATTTTATTGAGTAGACCACGCACAGAAAATTCTGGGCTCTGCAGTTTTGCAGAACACTCATCGTACACTTTTCTTGCAGTGTCTTTATTCAAGATATCATATACATCAAAATACCTGCGTAGTTCCAGGTGTGTCCAGTGGTACAATGGGTTGCGCAATGTATATGGAACTGTGCGAGACCACTGTTCAAATTTTTCGTAGTCTGTTTTATTCCCGGTAATATAGCTTTCATCTACACCATTGGTACGCATTGCACGCCACTTATAATGGTCGCCGTTCAACCATACTCTTGTTATATTTTCAAACTGTGTGTCTCCAGCTATTTGTGCAGGTGGCAGGTGGCAGTGATAATCAATGATAGGCATACCTTTGGCATACTCATGATACAAGTATTGGGCAGTCTTAGTTTCTAAAAGGAAATTATCATCAATGAATTGTTTCATAACGCACGGATAAAAAGGTTTTCAAAAAAAATTATTTTCAGTTCTCAAACACTAAAGCGATACACCACGCTTCCACGGTATAAAGTCATCCTGGCCGTGGCGCACTGCACTTACTATCTCTTCGCCGCTGGCCACCTTTACTATATATTCGAGTACTCTTGTTCCTACTTCTTCTATCGTTTCGTCGCCATCAATTATGGTTCCGGTATTAATATCAATAATATCACGCATCTTGTTGTATAGCGGAGTATTGCTCGATAGCTTCACAACCGGGGCAATAGGATTACCTGTTGGTGTACCCAGGCCAGTGGTAAACAGAACTACGGTTGCACCTGCACCCACTTCGGCAGTTGTTGATTCTACATCATTACCCGGAGTACACAAAAGATTAAGCCCAGGCTTTGAAACCTTCTCAGGATAATCCAATACATCTGCAACAGGTGATGTACCACCTTTCTTTGCAGCGCCAGCAGATTTTATTGCGTCTGTGATCAAACCATCCTTTATGTTACCAGGGGATGGATTCATGTAAAAACCACTGCCCACAGCTTCAGCGCGCTCATTATACACCTTCATCAGGTTTACAAATTTTTCAGCCTTTTCTTGTTCATTACAACGATCGCTTAATTCCTGTTCTACACCACACAGTTCAGGAAATTCAGAGAGTATCACGCTGCCACCCAAACTGGTCAAGAGGTCTGAAGTATAGCCTATAGCAGGATTTGCAGATATACCAGAGAACCCATCCGATCCACCGCACTCCAGCCCTATACATAGTTTGCTGAGTGGTGCAGGCTTACGTTCGTTTCCATTAGCTATAATAAGCCCTGCAAATGTATCGCGTATGGCCATAGCCAGCATATCCGTTTCCAGCCCTATCTTCTGTTGCTCCAGTATGTATAGTGGTTTGCTGAAATTAGGTATGCGTTTTTCTATTTCTTCAGTGAGTATTGATACCTGTGCGTTCTGGCAACCCAGGCTCAGCACAGTAGCGCCAGCTACGTTAGGGTGGGTAATATACCCTGCCAGCAAGCCGCACAGTGTTTGCGAATCCTGGCGAATACCACCGCAACCACCCTGGTGGTTCAGGAACTTAATACCATCAATATTCTTAAACAATTTGTTCACTGTCTTTTCTTCAGCACCCAGGTTAAAACTGGTTTCCAATATATCAGCAGCGCTCTGTCCATCCTTGTACAAGTTCACCAGCTTCTTGGCAAAATCGTTATAGTATTTTGGGCGACCATAACCCAGTTCATCCAGCAACGAATCACGCAAAACATCCACATTCCTGTTCTCACAAAACACCATAGGTATAATAAGCCAGTAGTTGGCAGTACCAACGCTACCGTCAGGACGATGATAACCATTAAATGTCCTGTCTTTCCAGCTGCTTACATCTGGCTGGTGCCATTCAGTTTTTCTGCCACCAAATACCACGCTATCATCTGATGCATGCCTGATATTCTCTGTAGATATACGTACTCCAACCGGCAGATCTTGTTTTGCCTTCCCTACCAATACACCGTACATGATCACATCAGTCTCTGTAGGTATAGGCTGACTGGTAAATTTATGCTTTGCGGGTATATCCTCCTGTAAAACATAAGTATTTCCATCCAGGGCAATCTCCTCTCCTTTCTTCAGGTCCTGCAGCGCAACTATCACATTGTCTTTAGGGTGTACTTTCAATACGTTTCTTTTCATAACTAAATAGAATATAGCGATGTTGACTGTTCAATTTTGTTCCCCAATTGCTCTTCACTAAATCTCTTCACAGTTTCATACACTGCCTTTTCAAACCCAGGCAGCTGTGTCAGGTCGGTATTCCACAAGCGTGTATCAGCAAGTGTTTCTTGTACTACTTTATTCATACCACCATGCTGCCAGTGTTCATATAAAAGGCTTGCTTTATCATCATTTATGAGATAAGACTTACCATGCTGGTAACCTGTATATGTACCCTCTTCATTTTTATTAGAATGCATAAACAGGATATAAGCACCAAACCCTATAGCTATATGCTTAGGCACCATCTTATACCGTTTATAGTAAGCCAACAATACAGGCACTACACGCATCAGCATTTTTGAACTGTACTGCACAGTAATACTTAGCCACAGATGTTCTATAAACGGATTGCGAAACCTATCGCGTAGTTGTGCGGCAAAATTTATTGCCTCTTCTTCTGTTATTTCATTACTGATGATGGCACCTGTTATCTCAACATCCATCAGTGTAGTAATGAAACCTTCAAAAAAAGTGTTGCTCATTGCTTCCTTAACAGCCTTAAAGTCGCTGATAATCGCAAGACCACAGGTTAGGGTGTGCGTTGCATTCAGCAAGCGCAGTTTTAACTCCCTGAATTTATTTATGTTGTCGCAAATAACTACACCACTATCGGCTGCGTAAAAAGAAAGCACTTCTTTTGTTTGCGGCCTTGATGTCTCTATAGCCCAAAGACCATATACCTCTGATAATATAGCCAGATCATCTTCATACCCATTTGCAGCCTTTGCATCTTCTTGTTCTTTAGCATTAAGCGCACCGGGCACTATACGGTCGACCAAAGAATTGCAAAAATCATTAGCAGTAGTAAGCCAGGTAATGAATGCCTCATCCAAACTATTATCATAAGCAAGTTTCACGCAGATGTCCTTCAGAATATTACCATTGTCGGGTATCAACTCTGTAGGTATTATTACCATACCGCTTTCTATGCTACCATTAAATGCCTGATAGCGGCTATAGAGGAAAGACAACAGTTTACCAGGGAAAGACACAGGTGGATTGGCTACTATACTATCATGAGGGAGATAAGTAAGACCAATTTCAGTAGTATTTGAAATGACAATTTTCATCTCTGCGCTGGTGGCAAGCACCAATATATCCTCCCAATGCGTACTTGCAGTAAGCACCCTGCTTATGCTTGCGTTGATAACAGCTGATTCTTTTTTCACACCATTTTCAACACCCCTGATGTAATGTGTATATAAATTATCCTGAGCCTCAAAAGCATCTATCCCACCGGCCTTGGTAGATTTAATCACTACTATCCTGCCATTGAAAATATGTTGCTTGTTAGCCTTATTTATATAATAATTGGGTAACCCTCTCAACAATACGCCGGTACCAAACTGTAGCACTTTTTCGGGCAATATGAAGCAGGATGCGTCGGGTTTCTCTACGTTAGCATTAATATGCTCGAGATTTGTTCTTGATAATATCATTTCCAGTTAATTTTCTGTCTTTCCATCTCCGGTTTCAAAATCACTTGCATTACTTGATGATCATAGACTGCGCTGTAGCGCCGTCATAAAAATCAGCAGATCCTTTCGCAGGTACCTTTGTATTCGTCACGTTTATATTTGCACACTTTTCTCCGCTTACAGAAAAAAGTTTTTTAGGATCATTGTTGTACTGTAGGTTATCAAATGTGATGTTACTTGCATTATTTATAAGCACTACAGGATTTGTATCATCCAGCTTTACAGTAACATCCCTGAACACAATATTTTTTGCATCTACCAACTGAATACCTTTCTGGGTATTAAATTTCATATGCTCCAGGTAAATATTCTCTATATTCATTTCCGGCAGCCCTCTTACCATTATTGCACGTTCGGCGCCATCGCAGGTAATATTGCTGATGTAGAAATTGCGGAAACGCGGAGTGCCTTCTGTTACAGGTACTTCTTCTTTCTTTTTCCTGGTTCCGTCATCAGTAATAGTAGATGGGTCCTTTGCTTCGTAATACATATCAAACAATACAGCTTGCTTTACTATGTGCTTCATAGAAATATTCCGTACGAAAATATTTTCTACCAGACCACCACGGCCTCTCTTTGTTTTGAAGCGCAAGCCAATATCTGTGCCTATAAAAGAACAGTCACTTACAAATATGTTGCGGGCGCCGCCACTCATCTCGCTGCCTATTACAAAGCCACCATGCGCACGATATACAATGCAATTATGCACTACAAGATTCTCTGTAGGCAGCCCACGTCTGCGCCCTTCCTCATCTTTACCCGATTTGATGCATATCCCATCATCGCCCGCCGCAAATGTGCAGTTCTCAACCATCACATTTTTGCACGATTCTATATCTGTTCCATCGCCGTTCTGAGCATACCAGGGGTTCTTAATAGCTATACCATCCAGTGTAAGATCTTCACACACCAGGAAATGTGTTGTCCATGCCGGGGAATTCTGGAAAGTAACACCCTTGATCAATATTTTTTTACAATTGCTAAGCACAAATAAATTGGGCCTTAAAAAGTCTTTTATAGGTCTGAAATCTTCTAGTGTTTTGCCATCAAGTATAACCCCAGGATCCTTGGTCTTAGAACCCTGTAAAGCTCCTTCAGACGGGTACCATGTTTTTTTATCATCACTCAATACTCCCCCGCCGGCCACCTGGGCATTCCAAACTGCTTCCGGTACTTTTTCTTTTTTCATCTGCCGCCATGCATCGCCATTACCATCTATTATTCCATGGCCCGTAATAGCTACATTCACTAAATTCTTTCCTGACAATGGAGGTTCATTGCGTACTGCAGGTACACCTTCCCAATTCGTCTTAATAAGCCTATACTGGCTAAAATCTGAAGTAAATAACAATATCGCGTTATGATCCAGGTAAAGGTTTACATTAGATTGTAACTGAACCGGTCCTGTAAGCCACGTACCTTCAGGCACAAATACCACTCCTCCTCCTTTGCTGCTGCAGGCTTTTATAGCTTTATCTATACTTTCAGTATTTAATTTTCTACCTCCTGCCTTAGCGCCATAATCTGTAATGTTGAATGTATCGTTCCTGAACACCGGAACTTCCGCTTTGGGTAAATTGTCAAATGAGTAATTGCTACTGCTCTGCGCGCTTGCATAGTAAGGCGTTGCAAACAATACATACGATAACACAAAGCAACTTAAGATGAATGGTTTCATTCCGGATTTTGATTATTCAGGCAGAGCACAAGGACAGATCATGTTGCAACCCGAAAGGGTGCTTGGGTATTTGCCGCAATGCTACATCAGTTTATGATACAATTGTTTTGTTTACCATTAAAAATCTACGCAAACGATAGTCAAAACTCACTATTTAACAATCTGTTTTCACAGCTTGCTTAAGTCTTAAAAACATGGCCCAAACAGTACCTACCCCTGTACGCGATGCAAGGGATAATCTATATATACTGTTCAGGCCATTTTAATATTTATTCAACCGATGTTTATTATTCAACTACTACGCGATTGCCAATGTTAGTCTGGCTATTGCTGATCTGTAATTGATAAACACCTGCCGGCATGTTGCTCATGTTCACCTTGTAGTTTGTTGTACTTGCATTGTAGTTTACTTCATTGCGATAAACAACCTGGCCTGCCATGTTGGTAACAGCAACTTTGTATGTACCTGCTTTGTTTCCCGATATCTGGAAATTGATCTGCTTGTTTGCAGTTGGGTTTGGAGCTACTGTAACATTCAGACCGCTATTAGCAACATTTGCTACAGCAGTTGGCAAACCTGGTTTTCCTACAAAGTAAGTACCAGCCGGAGCACCAGCGGCAACACCTACGGTAGCAACATATGGGCTAGCCAATGTACCACTACCTGTTACAGTTACGTTAGTACCACTTACATATTCTATTTGTGTGGTACCAGCAGCAGGGCGTACATACACACTTGGTGTTGTGCCTATTGCAGAACCTGCTTCAGCAGCAAGCCATGTTAGCTTAACTGAATCCAGTTTGCCACCAGTACCTGCTTCTTTTATTGTCCATTCACGATTTACAACCGTAGTCAGATCTGAAGTCACGGCAGGAATATTGAAAGTCTGCAAGCTAACAGCAAAAGTATCAGCAGTGCCTGAGTTATGAAGTACTACAGTATTATTGCCTTTGTAAGAAGTACTAATAGGATAAGTAGTATCCTGCGGACCTACGAATCTTTTCATCATAGCAGTACCATCGGCCATAACAAAGGTTGTACTATCATCCAGTTTAAAATCAGTTTGGGTAGCATCAACTATACCACCGGCAAGAATGTTCATATGCACAGTACCAGGTGTAGTTTGGGTTGGGCTTAAGCTGTCTATACTGCTCCATACAGCAGGAGTTATCAGCAAACCAGATACATTTAATGTAGTTACGCTGGTAGAAGTATTACCGTTTGCAGAAAAGAATGTGGTACCCTTGCTGTTCCACATGTTAGCTATACCATTTACATTGTAAGTGTATGCACCGCCCACATTAGCATAGTACTTAGATGCGTAGTGCAGAGTGGCATAGTTAACGAATGAAATAGTCTTTCCAGGATTGATGGTAACTGTAATATTCTCACCTGTAGTACTACCAGTTGAACTTGAATAATAGCCAGTAAGACCTACTGCACTTCCCAAAGATGCGCTTTGGTTGGTGAATGTTACAGGCATATCCAGAACAATAGTTGTACCTACAAGGCCGTAATATGCCCTTAAACGGTTAACTATTGTTGTACCACTACCGGTAAGAGTATATGTTAAACCACTCCCCGACACTTCAAGGTTTATTGAGTCATCAATAGGTGCACCACCTATCAAACCATTATTAGTTAGTGTTGTACCAGATATGCGTAAACCCTGTGCTGCAGTACCACTTCCCCATTTAATGCTTGCACCAGTCTGTACCAGCAGTGTATTAGCACCAGAGCTGGCACTTAATGTCATTGCACTACCAGTGATAACGGTAGTAAGCGCTGTCGCTGTAGTTCCGGGATTTCCAGGAGCTAGTATCCAGTTCATTGCCGTAACCGCATCATATTTCTGCCAATTGGCCGCTGTAGTCCAGTTACCGGATGCAGGGGTGGCTGTTGGGGCTGCTGAACCAACAGCAGATCTGAATTCATTTGGTGCTGGCGTCTGGGCCTGGGCCAATGCCGGTAAAGCGAAAGCCAGCAAAAATAATCTTGGATTTAATTTGGATTTCATACACTTGGATTTTAAAATTGATTAAACGTTTTTCTTTAAAAATCTTATAAACTACTGTTTTATAAATTTCGTATTCACAATATCTGTCCCTGAACTATACTTTATAATATACACCCCCGGCATCAGTGCCGCTGTAGGTATTAAAACATCATTTACTCCAACCGGTACTATTACCTCATATCTCTTTATGCCTGTAATATCCAGCAATACAACAATAGCTTCTCCGTTATGCAGTATTGACACATGTACATTGCCCGATGCAGGGTTAGGGAATACCTTGATCTTATTGCCACCTGCATTTACAGAAATGATCCCTACATGGTGAGTAGTATCGTTATGCGATGTATCAATAACACTTCCTGTAGTATCAGAAATACCATTCAGATAATTTTCCAGGTTGGTATAACCGTTAGGCGCGTATCCGTTGCGGTCACTTGCATTTGCTGAGTCAAGACCGTTAAGCGTCTCCCACCAATCGGGCATACCGTCTTTGTCCATATCAGGCAATGCAGGCAAACTACACAACGTAGGCCATGCATTTACAGTAAGTGCATACGGAGTGCAATGTGGGAAGCCGCCCTGGCAATCTATTATCTTCCCGGTGTTGTTGATCACATCATTTATAATGCGTTGGTCAAGCGTATCCCGTTGTGGCAATATGGCACCTACATGCAATAACACAGAATCATATGCGTCTGTTGCAGATTGAACAGTAATTGGTGGATTCACAGTAAATGGCACTGTGACTTTTGAGAGAGATGTGTCTGACTGTGGGCCATTGTACATTGCTGCTCCAAGCCAGTTATTATTGGTTACGGCAGTGGAGCTGGTCATATAATTGCCAGACAAATAATACTTACCATAAGGCAAGGCAGGAGCAGTTGTCTGAGTGTACGGATTAATGATCATGTGCGAAACAGGTACACCACTCGAAGTATTGGTGGATGTTGACGGCCCTGGTTTGTAATAGTTGTTAATGATATTATAGTTACCACCTTCTCCGCCATTGGTATTGTAACCGCCCCAGTTATAAATAACGTTATTTACAAAATCTGCATTCTCTAAACCAGTTACCCCAACTGCCGGGCTTCCAGTCTGCAGGTTCCTGCAGCCATCAAAACGGGCAGCACGTCCCTGGCAATCTGCCAACAAGTTGTGGTGAGCCGAAAAATGTTTACCCCCCCATATTCCACCAAAACCATGATGTTCAAAGTCGGCATCTCCTGATTCAAAATGGTATGAATAATTCAGCGGCTCGCTGATCATGTTCCACTGTAACGTAGTACTATCACCACGGTAAAATGTAAATGCCTCATCATTGCTCCAGCTCATGGTACAATGATCTATGATTATATTTTTGTAACCTGTACCGTCAAAAGCATCGTCATTACCGCTGCCCACCACAAAATCGGTACAACTGGTACCCAGGTTCTCATGTTTATCGCCCATACGGAAGCGTATGTAACGGACAATAATATTATTTGCATTGGTCAGTACCGGGTAGTCTGCAATACAAATTCCACATCCCGGCGCTGTTTGCCCAGCTATGGTCGTATTGCTTTTTGTTAACTTAAGCGGGCCGGCCAGGTGTATTGTTCCCGATACTGCAAAAACAATAGTACGGTAAGTAGCAGACTGTGTCAGCGCCCATCTTAGCGAACCTGAGGGAGGATTACTTGTAGCATCCAAAAGGTTAGTAACATAAAACACAGTGGTAGGTGATGTGGGCGTACCACGGCCACCTGTAGTATAGCTACCCGCCCCTTCAGCACCCGGGAATGACCTCAGTTGTGCAAAACACGCCTGCAATCCTAGTACCAGAGCCAAACATATCAACAAAACGCGCTTCAACATAAAACCGTATTTCTTGCTTTTAAATAACCTTGATCTGGAAATAAATTAAGGGTTTTGAGTTAAGTTAGGATTAGCGTCTCTCGCAGCCTGTGGTATAGGTAACAGTTCACTGTGGTTCGCTTTAAAATCTATGGCATATTCAGCAAGAATACTGTTGGTGATACCACCCGATAACCAGGGAATAGCACCACCACTGTAGGAAACATAGAAAGAGTTAACCCATTCCACTCCGGTTGTTGTTGTAGAGGCCGCGAGATAATCCATTGTCTTTGGATAGCTTGACCATGTTCCAGCAGCATCATCTACTGAATTAGCCATATCGGTTAGCGTTTGCTTTGTGGCCGCCAGGGTGGTGGCCAGCAGGTTCCAGCGTATCAGATCATACTTGCGTATTGCTTCTCCCCCCAGCTCCAAAGACCTTTCTTTAAATACTGCCTGAAAGAACCCATCATGATTAGTAGGTGGAGTTACAGCAAGTGAATTGTTATTATTATGTCCTCTAGCACTTACCATTTGCAATGCAGTAACGGCTTTACCGCTTGGGGCGCCGTTCACTTCATTGTCTGCTTCCGCATACATCAGTAATACATCAGAATAACGGATCAAAGGCCAGCTTGCACCGAAATACTGACCGGTACTCTGTGTTGCATTGGGTATCCAATCTCTCCTGAATTTACCCTCATTCATCTTATATATTGCAGTAGCCGCAATAGAAAGCGCGCTTGTAGTAATATTGTATGGCGCTATTGTCACGTCCCTTCTGGCATCAGTAGAATCAAAAAGGTAAAAATAACTAGGCAGGATGGTAAGCGCGGCATTACCCTTAGAAGAAGCGGGTGTATATGTTGGTCCGTCATAGTAACCAAGTTTACTATCCGATGTACCCGTACCACCACCAAAAGTTACCTGCCACAATACTTCACCATAAGTTACATCTGGCTGGCCGGCATCCAGTGTTTTAAATACATTTTTGTAGCTTGGATTAAGGCTATGGTCAGCTGAATGCAGTGTTATTATAGTATCGCACTCATTCATAGCTATCTGGTAATATGTTTTAGGGTTACTACCTTGCTGCATTATTCCCGACTGTCTTAGTGACCAACCAGCACGGAACAGAGCTATACGCGCACGTAAAGCCCTTACAGCTCCGCATGTTATACGGGAATCACTTGTACCTGCAGCTGTACGCCAAGGCACAATCTGCTCTGCTATTAGAAGGTCATTCAGCAGGTGATCATATATTGCATCTCTGTCTGTTCTTGGCGGCAACAGGTTAGTTTGTGTAAAAGTTGGCGCGTACTGTACCGGTATATCTCCCCAGTTGCGTATCAGCTCAAAGTAAAACTGCGCACGTAACGTGAGTGCCTCACCATACAACCTGCGTACCTGGGCTCTTCCCACAAGGTCTGTTGTGCTGTTAAATAGTGCCATTTTGGGAATGTAATAAATACATTGGTTGGCACGCTCAGCCCCAGCAAAAAGCTGATTAAAAGGAGCATCTATCTGCGCATTTATAGCTGTTGTGGAATAGTGAGCTATACTGCGGCGGTCATTATCAGGGTACGGTGTTGCAGCCTGCCCTTCAATGTTATCATCATCATAACCAAAATACATATTCAGCCTGATGCCATAGCCATTGTCGCCAGTAAGAGCCGCATAAGCGCCCAATACTGCTTCTGTGGCATTAGTTACATTAGAAAACACATAATCTGGCCCAAATGTAGAAACGGGCTCTACAGTAAGATATTTTTTGCAGGAATTCGCTGGTATTATTATTGCAATTATGCCAAGGCTTAAAATCAATTTCTTCAACATATACTTCAATTTTTTCTTTATAATTTTAAAAAGCTGCGTTAACACCAAACAAGTAGGTGTGTGAACGTGGATAGGTTGAATAATCTACACCTGGGGTAAGAGGGGTGCCGCGGCGTGTGTTGGCTTCCGGGTCGTAGCCGGAGTAGCCAGTTATTACTGCAAGGTTGTTCACCGTTGCATATACCCTGAAGTTTTGTATTCTAACCCTTCTCAGCAACCCTGCAGGTAATGTATATCCTAAAGTGATATTGTTAATCCTGATGAATGAACCGTCTTCAACAGCATACGATGAAGGATAGAAAGCTGCATTCCCGGTTTGTGGCATAGGCCCCGTTGCGTGTGCGTTTGCAGCAGCAAGCGTGGCAGGATCTACGCCCGTAGCCCATTGTGAACCTGTAGAAGTGGTTTGCAACACAGCGCCTGTCTTAGAATCAATGGTACTCCAGGCACCTATCTGGCTGGCTAGCAGGTTTGAGTATTTTGTATAGGCATTGCTAAACTCAAGTTTATTATCATTATAAACCTGGTTGCCGTAAGAGAAGTTAATGAACACTGACAAGTCGAAGCTCTTATACGAGAATTGCTGGTGCAGCCCCCCGTAAAATATCGGATTAGCATGCCCTATAACAGCGCGGTCATTTGTAAGGTCTATTACACCATCTTTTTTGATATCCTTATATTTTATCTGGCCAGGCTGTGGCAGGCTGCCCACAATACCAGCATCACTAACTACGCCTGCTTTCAGAATATATTGCCTGGTTGAAGGATTGTAATCAAAATCACTGACTTTATAATATCCGTCAAAAACCAAACCAGACATAGTGCCTACCTGCTGGCCTACCTGTGCTATATAATCTGCCGGTGCGAATGATGGCGCCCAGCCAGAAGAGATCAGGAATGAATTAGGACCACCCAAACTAGTAATAACATTGTTATTGAACGACATATTGTAATTAGCTGTCCATCTGAATGCGCCAATTTTTAATACTGTTGCATTTGCCTGGTATTCCATTCCTCTGTTCCTTGTGCTGCCTATATTTTGCAATTGCGTAGTATAACCTTCAGTTGGCGATATAGGAACAGGGAGTAACAAATTGTCTGAGGTATTAATGTAGAAATCCGCTGTAAAACCTAGCCTGCCATCAAGGAAGCTTGCATCAAAACCAAGGTTTCTTGATGTAGTAGTCTCCCATTTCAAATTTGGATTGGCAAGATATGTTGAAACAAATGCGGGGGTAGGCGTTCCTGACGGCCCCTGAAGATAATAAAATGAATTAGGTGCAAATTGAGTCTGATACAACCCATCTCCTATCCTGTTGTTACCAGACTGGCCTATACTCAACCTAACTTTAAGATCACTTAAAGCTGGGCGTAACTTCTGCATAAAAGCCTCATTCGATATACGGTAGGCTACAGCAGCAGATGGGAAATAACCGTACTTATTGTTACCATTGTTACCTTCAAATTTCGAAGATCCATCTGCACGGAAACTTACAGTAGCCAGATATTTCTGGTCGTAGCTATAATTTAGCCTTCCAAAAAATGATGCAAGCCTGTCGGTCGTATCCATTGAAGCATATCCTAATGTACTGTTGGGTAATTGTGTTGGTTTACCCAAGCTCATGTTTGCAAATGCCTGGCTTGGACTGATACCATAAGCAAAACCGCGTGCCTCTTGCGCATTGGTTACGTAGTGGTTAGAATAAGTTTCTTCACCAACCAATACCGTTATGGTATTCTTTTTTGCAAAAGAAGTTGTATTCTTGGCGTTTGTGTAGGTAAGTACATTTGAATTATTGACGTTCATTCTCGACCCGTTAATAATCAGCGCTTCACCCAAACCACCACCATTCAGTTTGGAGTCAGAAGTGAGTGAGTCATTATACATGTTGGTCTGCGTATTGGTAATGTCCACACCTATTGTTGTGCGGAACATGATCTGATCGGTAAAATTATAGTCCAGGTGACCACTGATATTGAAGATGCTTGAAGTAGCTTTTTTGTACTGTGCCTGATTAAGTAACAGCGGGTTTACCAAACCAAGGCTACCATCGTTTGTAATACTATTGTATGCAGGATCGTAAGTATAAATAGTTTGGCCCGGATAGATAAATGGCCTGTACCTCACCGTTTGGCGCAAAAAGTTAAGAGCTGAGCTTCCTGGGTTTGAAGTTCCAGATCCGTTTACAACAGTACTATTGTACCTGGTATTGAAACTTATTTTCAATTTTTTGTTGAACTGATGGTCCAGGCTCAGGTTCATTAATTCCCTATCATAACCAGAGAGCAACATGATACCTTGTTGATTGTTTGAAGTAAGACTGATGCTGTATTGTGTAGTTGAGTTACCGCCTGTAAGGGCTACATTGTGTGTCTGCATCACAGCGTCCCTTCCAAACAATTGGTTTTGCCAGTCAACTGCAGGCATTTTCTTATAGTTAATAAGCGTATCCCATGTAGTACCGTACAACTTTGCAAAGCCTGGACTATCTGTGGCATTCCTTGTCTGGGAGTACCAGTATTTAACAAAATCGTAGGGATCCATAACAGATAGTTCCTTGCCTAAAGTTTGCACACCCACAAAACCATTGTAAGAGATCTTTGCTTTGCCTTTAGTATCACTTCCCCTTTTAGTTGTAATAATAACAACACCATTTGCACCTCTAGAACCATATATGGCGGTTGCAGAGGCATCTTTCAAGACATCGACAGACGCTATGTCCTGTGGAGAAATGGCATTCAAACCGTCCTCAACCTCAATACCATCTATGATATAAAGTGGAGAATTATCTTGCGTTATAGAGTTACCACCACGTATTTTTATTGTTACATCCGATCCGGGTGCACCTTCATTACTCGTGATATTTACACCAGCTAACCGTCCCTCCAGAGCCTCACCAGCAGAGTTAACAGGCACATCTTTTAGTTCTTTTGATGTTACAGATGAAACAGAACCTGTAAGATCCCTGCGCTGTACGGTCTGATAGCCTATCACTACCATTTCATCCAGCGTTTTGTTTGTCGATTTCAAATTAACATTTATCGTATTGCTTGCGCCTACAGGAATAGTTTGGTCAGCGTAGCCAGTATATGTAAATAAAAGCTCAACAGTGCCTGCAGTAGGTACATTAATGCTATAATAACCGTCAGCATCACTCACAGTACCTGTTTTGGTACCTTTTATCTGTATGGTAACACCTATTAGAGTATCCCCCTCAGATCCAGTAACCATCCCCGATATTAACTTGGTCTGTGCAAAAATGCATGTTGTAATGAACAGCATACACAGCGTAAGCAGCATTTTTTTCATGAAGGAAACGTTAAAATTTTATGCAAAGTGAGCAATCACTCACCCTAATCAAATACAAGTTTAGCTTGATTTTGAGTCAAAAAGCATTGTTTTATGACAAATAATTATGCAAACGTTCCCGATAACGTTTGTGATAAATAGTCTTTTATACATTATACCAATAAAGTTTTTTTAAATTATATTTAACTAATTGAGACATTAGTTTAATAGCTTTTTACAAAATAGCTTTGCATACGTCATGAACCGAAAACAGAGAATTGCAACCGTTGCATTAACCCTTTTTGCAGAAAGGGGTTTTGAAAATACTTCGTCCCAGCTGATAGCAAAGGAAGCTGAGGTGGCAGAATCTCTTATATTCAAACATTTTGGGAATAAAGACAAACTGCTGGATTATATTATCAAAACAGGATATATGCGTATTGTAGAGCATAACAGGGGCACTCTCACAGAACGGAATGCACATGAACTGATAGATGCCGCCCTGGAACTTCCACTCAAACTGATAACAGATGAGCCTATGTTCTGGCGCCTGCAATACCGGTTAGTTGATATGCCTTTCTCTGTAGAACAGCATCAGCGCTTTTTAAAACCACTCTACACCCTGTTAAAAAACGCTTTTATAGCGCTCGACTATAAAGACGCAGAGGAAGAAACACAATTTGTGATGCTGGTTATTGATGCGCTTTGGAAAAGCCACATCACTAAAGGGCTCGAATATGTAGAAAATATGAGTGCCTTTGTAAAAACAAAATATCAACTTTAGTTTACTTCGTTACTACCTAAAGATTTAGCCTGAAAAAGACTATAGAAACAAGGCAGATACAATGCTTGGGTGTTTTTATTTCTCGCTTTTTCAACGTATATTTAAAACGTCATAGTTAATACGTTAACCCCAAATGCGCTAAGGAATATTACAGCGTTAAGATTATATCTATATGAAATTTGAGCCTGTAACTATTAAGGATATTGCCAAAGCATTAAACCTATCTACTTCTACTGTATCCAGGGCATTGAGAGACAGTTACGAAATAAGTGCCAAGACGAAAAAAAGGGTAATTGAGTATGCCGAAGAGATGAACTATATGCCTAACCCCATAGCTCTTGGCCTTAAGGAAAGAAAAACAAGGTCTATTGGTGTGGTGGTTTGCGAAATAGCCAATAGTTTTTTCTCACAGGCTATTAATGGAATAGAATCAGTAGCCTACAACGCTGGTTACAATGTCATTATCACCCAAAGTAATGAATCGTACGAACGCGAGGTGATCAATGTAAAACACTTGGCATCGCGGTCGGTAGATGGTATTATCATCTCTATTTCATCTGAAACAACAGATTTCAGCCACTTGAAAGAACTGCGCGACAAAGGAATGCCTATAGTGTTTTTTGACAGGATAGTTGCAGATATACAGACCCACAAGGTAACCTCTGATAACTATATGGGCGCTTACAATGCAACAATGCACCTGGCACAAAACGGCTACAAAAAAATAGCTTTCCTGGGTAATGCTGAATACCTATCTATTATAAAAGAAAGGCTTGCCGGCTACATAAAAGCGCTTGAAGATAGCAAACTGCCTTACAACCCAGATTTTATTAAATATTGCCTGCACGGCGGGTTGATATATGAGGAAACAGAAACGGTACTGAAGGAATTATTGAAAGGGAAAAATAAGCCAGATGCCATCATTGCATGTGCTGATAAACTTACTACTAATTGCCTTCGCTATTTTAAGAAAAACAACGTTAGTGTGCCTAATGACGTTGGCCTTATTGGCTTCTCTAATCTTGACCTTACAGAGTGGCTGCAACCTTCTCTTTCCGTTATCAGGCAACAGGCTTTTGAGATGGGGGCAAATGCAACAGAACTACTGGTGCAATTGATAAGCAGCAAAAGGCCGGTAAAACAATTTGAAAATATGGTACTTGTTCCCAACATGATCATCAGGGAATCGAGCATGTAATACCGTGTAATACCGATAGACTCTTATTTATAATCAAACACTTTATCCAGGAAATCAACAACGTACTTTACTGTTGGTTTAAACCATGGCTCAAATAGCCAAAATGGGTGCGGGGCATCGGTAAACGTATGCACTTCATGATATATCCCTAATGTATCCAGTTTACGCATCATATCGTCCCTACCAGCATGCATGCGGGCTACACTACTATTAATGAATAGGATAGGTGGGGTGCTTTGATTTACATGATTTAATGCCGATGCATCCTGCCACAGGAGCGGGTTTTCAGCCCTTGTTGCCCCCAACCAATAGGCCGCTGCAGATATCCCTTTGCTTTCATCTCCCTCACCCGACTCAGGATGTGTAAAAGCTAATATACCGTCTATATCCACAATAGCATTTACGGTACTTTCTTCGCTATTATTACACTCATTACCCTCAAATGCAGACAAGCCATTTGTGGTACCAAGTAAGGCTGCAAGCTGGCCACCTGCCGAACACCCTAAAACTGCAATTTTGTTTTTATTTATTCCATAATCTTTAGCATGGAGCCTTACCCACTTTATGGCACTTTTCAGATCATAAACAGCAGCAGGGTACTTCGCTTCAGGCGATAAACGATATTCGACAGTAGTGGTCACATAGCCCCGCGCAGCCAATTGCTGTGCCATGGGCACTTGCTGATCGCGCGACCCCGAGCGCCACCCGCCGCCATGTATCAATAATATTGCCGGTCTGGCCTTATGCCCTAGTTTATGTGGATAAAACACATCGGCATGCAGGGCATGGCCAGCGAGTGTACAATAGACCTTCCCTGTATCTGCAATAACACTGTGTGGCAAAGACGGATATACTATGCTTATAAACGGTTGCTTTTTATACGCTTTCACAAATGCACTGTAAACAGTAAAGGAAGTATCTCTTGCTACTTGTGCATATACCAAAGAACTGATCAGCAGCAATAAAGCAAATGTCAATATACGCTTCATTATTTTGCGCCTTTTCTGCCAGCAGTCAGGTGTATAGCCAACTCTATCTTCATATCCTTCATCGATTGTAGCACTAATTCAGCCATCTTACGTGCACCTAGTTCATTAAAATGGGTATTATCATCAACGCCCTCAGGGTAATTGGGGTGCTCACCCGGCCCCAGCTTATTGAACAATAGCTTCGAATTTTCAGGCCCCATCTGTTGCAGTAATTCCTTGCTTTTTTCATCTAAATCGATCAGTGGCACATTTTGCTCCTTGGCTACTTCTCTTACAAGCGGCGAGTATATTTCGTGTGTTTCAAGGGCGGTACCGCCAGCATCAAATTTACGACGGCTTAAAGGCGTAAGCAATATGGGTAAGCCTTTTTTGTTTCTCGTTTCCGTTACAAATTTCGTCAGATTGGCCTTGTATTCTTCAGGGGTAGTATAGCGGTCTACCTTCTCTTTCGATTCATCATTATGACCAAATTCAATAAAAACGTAGTCGCCCGGTTTTACATTATCAATGATAGAACCCCACAAGCCATCTGATATAAATGTACGCGTACTGCGGCCGTTCTTTGCTTTGTTTACAATTGTAATTGAAGAATCAAAAAAATAGACAAAGGGCATGCCCCAACCAGTTTCAGGATAGGCTTTTGTTTCTTTTACAGACATAGTACTATCGCCAGCCATAAATACCGTTATGCGCCTATTGTCCATATTGAAAGCCATTAAAATAATTGCTGCAAATACTACGATTTTGTAGTGGAAAAAAGTTTTCATTACTTATCCGTTTATTGAATTAAAAGTACCTTATTTCTTAATTCTCTATACCTACAAACACCGGGAACGATTGCATAAACTGCATATTATATGGCACACAAGTTGATTAATTTTGATTCAACACAAACAGAGAACTATAATGATACGCAGGCAGTTATACGACATGGGCTTAATATGCACATGTTTTGTTTTATCCTTTACAACAATAACAACAGCCCAGGTAAAAGACCTGACTTATTATTACAGCCAGTGCCCTTTTAAAATGCCTGTTGTTACCGAACCTTCGTTTGCCGATAAATCATTTAATATAAAAGATTATGGGGCCATTGCCGATAACCAAACACTTAATACCAAAGCCTTTGCAGATGCTATAACCGCTTGCTCAAAAGCTGGCGGTGGTAAGGTGATAGTACCAGCTGGCACCTGGCTTACAGGCCCTCTACAAATGCAAAGCAACGTAAACCTTGTAGTAGAACAGAACGCGCTGATACAGTTTACAAAAGACCATACCCAATACCCTATCATAAAGGCATCTAATACCAGCACTTCCTATGTGCCGGCATCCCCTATATATGGGTACGATCTGCAAAACATAGCCATAACCGGCTCCGGAAAAATAGATGGCGCAGGTGATACATGGCGCCCGGTAAAAAAGCAAAAAGTTTCTCCAGACGAATGGAACAGACTGCTGGCTTCAGGTGGCGTAGTAAGTGACGATGGTAAAATATGGTGGCCATCGCGTGAGGCTATAGATGGTGAGGCTTACATGAAGAAACTAAAAAAAGATAACGAAAAGCCAGGCCCTGAGGCTTACCTACCTGCCCGCGACTTCAATCGCCCATACATGGTGTTCTTTGTTAATTGTAATAATGTTCTGCTAGAAGGGATTACTATTCGTAACTCTCCTAAGTTTGCTTTTTATCCTAACTCCTGCACCAACCTGACAATGCGGAGTGTAAATATCTACAACGATTGGTGGGCGCAAAATGGTGATGGCATAGACATTAGCGCTTGTAAAAATGTTGTGATCTATAAATGCACAGTAAACGCGGGTGACGACGGTATATGCATGAAAGCATCAACTAAAAAAGGAGAAAGTGGCCCTGTAACGCAGAATATACTTGTAGCAGGCAATACAGTGTTAAGGGCGCATGGTGGTTTTGTAATTGGCAGTAATACAGATGGTGGTATGCAGGATATTTTTGTTGATGATTGCACTTTTACAGGTACCGATGCCGGCATACGTGTAAAAAGCAACCCGGGTAGAGGCGGTCTTGTTAAAGACATCTACATCACAAATATCAACATGAAAGACATAAAGGGCGAAGCCGTTATTTTTGATACCTATTATGAAGACATGCCCGCTGGGAAAACAAAAGGTGACGACGAAGGCAAAAATGATAAAATACCACAATTCAGGGATTTCTACATCAGCAATGTAACTTGTTTGGGTGCTAAAAAGGCAATATCACTTACCGGCTTGCCCAATATGCCTATTACAAAGATCAACTTCAAAAACGTAAATATCTCTGCCGATGAGGGGTACGAAAACAAAAACACTTCAGAAATAAATTTTAAATCTGTTAAACTAAGTACGCTAAGCGGAGTCAAAGAATATTAACGCACTTTACTGGTCACTTTAACAACACTTTTTCATCAGTACATAATGAAAAAAATTACCCTTGTTATTTTTATATTGTTTATTTGCGATGGATGCTTTGCTGCCGATAGCCTCAATATCAGTATCAATAAAACCAGTTTCCTACAGGGCGACCCCGTGCAATGGCAATGCGAATTAAAACATTATACGCGCGCAGAAAACGCAATCACTGTTCAGTTGTGGATAGAGAACATGCAAACGGGACAGACCTGGCAATACAGATACCCCCTCATAAACGGATATGCAGAAGGTACTTTGACTATTGGCGACAATATACCAGATGGCAAATATGCGTTCAATTTTTTGCTGCAAAAAGACTTCTTTAATATTCGTGGCGTAGTGAGGGACTATGCCCGCAAGGACTCCTTCCTTAATTATATGGTGTTGTATAAAGGAAAGAAAAACATAATTGATAAAGCACCGCTTACAAAAAGAAAAGCATTTGCAATACGCAATCTATTGTTTCAGGATACTGCATTGTTTATGTTTTCTCCCTCTCTGCGCAAAAACAATGGAGAACTGTGGATAGATGCAGTTACATCATTAGATTCTGCCTTTGTACCTGCCGCCAAAATAACAAAATTCATATACATTGGCCCACAAGACACTTTTGCCAAAAGCAAGTTTGCAGCTATAAAAGAACAAGACTATCAATTTGACGAAAAGTCTAAAATGAGTAAATATTTATTACCTGAGGTAGTAGTAACCGCTAAACGTAAGGTGATAGAAGATTTTGCACGCGAACATGTTAGCCCCTTGTTTACGGGAATTGACGATATAACATTCGACGGGCTTACAAATGACGATATTAGCCGGTCTATAGATATTAATACCTTCCTGATGGAGCACGTGCCAGGCATACAATCTCAAATGAACCCCACCACAGGTGTACAGGAACTCATGTGGCGCAATAACGATGTAGCCGTATATATAAATGAATTTTTAGTAGATACTGATATACCGCTAACTGTAAATCCATCAGATGTTGCTATGATAAAGGTATTCCGCCCCGGTTTTGCACCGGGCAATCTGCCTTCATCGGGGGGGGGTAGTAGCCATATATACCAAAATAGGCAACTACGACAATAACAGCGGGAAGCATAAAAACACGTTTTCTGTTCGCGGTTACGATCCGCTTAAAAGTACCTGGCAATAAACAGTCATTACATTTACACATTACAGTTGTTTAGCTTTTGTCTGTTTACGCTATGTTTATAGTATTTTTACAGCCTCATAAAACTTTCTATGCAATTTCTTGATTTTGAAAAGCCGCTTGAAGACCTGTATGCGCAGATCAGTAAATTAAAAGAAATGTCGGCTAAAAATCAGGTTGATGTTACTAAAAGCATCAACGAACTTGAATTATCAATAGACGAAGCCAAGGCACGCATATACACAAACCTTACTCCCTGGCAGCGCGTACAGCTCAGTCGCCACCCAGACAGGCCATATACGCTGTATTATATAGAGAAGGTTTTCTCCAATTTCACAGAGCTATATGGCGATAGACAGGTAAAAGACGACAAAGCCATTGTTGGCGGTATGGCAGAGCTAGATGGTATGCCAGTAATGGTGTTGGGCCATCAGAAAGGTGTTAATACCAAAATGCGCCAAATGCGCAACTTTGGTATGGCCAACCCTGAAGGGTACCGCAAAGCTTTGCGGTTGATGAAAATCGCCGAAAAATTCAACAGACCAATCATCACGTTTATAGACACTCCCGGCGCATATCCCGGACTGGAGGCCGAAGAGCGCGGCCAGGCCGAGGCAATAGCCCGCAACCTATTTGAAATGGTGAACCTGAAAGTTCCCGTTATATGCATAGTGATAGGCGAAGGTGCATCAGGCGGTGCACTCGGCATTGGTATAGGCGATAAAGTAATGATGCTTGAAAATACCTGGTACACAGTTATATCTCCTGAATCCTGCTCATCTATACTATGGAGGAGCTGGAGCTTTAAAGAAAAAGCGGCCGAACAACTAAGACTTACCTCTGAAGACATGAACCAGTTTGGCCTGGTAGATGGAGTAATCCCCGAACCTTTGGGTGGCGCTCATGCCAACCCTGAAGCAATGGCTGCAATTATAAAAGAATTTCTGATCTCTACCATACAAGACCTTTATAAATTTGATGCAGAAACACGCATCACCCAACGCATCGAAAAATTCTCAAAAATGGGTTTTTACGATGAAATTGAAGAAGAAGAACCAACAGAACAAAGCGCATAAAAAAAGTTACGTATACAATGTCACACAAATTTAGCGGTACCGGTGTAGCACTCGTTACTCCGTTCAATAATGATAATACAATAGACTTCGCCTCTTTGGGCAAACTGGTGAACCATGTGATAACTAATAAGGTAAACTACCTTGTTGCATTGGGTACAACCGCTGAAACCCCTACCCTCTCTGCCGACGAAAAAAAGAAGATACTTGCATTCATCATTGCCCAAAACGCTGGCCGTGTACCTGTGGTGTGTGGTATAGGCGGCAATAACACTGCTGAAATAGTACACCAACTGCAAACAGACGATCTGCAAGGAGTTGATGGCATTTTAAGCGTGGCGCCTTACTACAGCAAACCTACACAGGAAGGCATGTACCAGCATTTTAAAGCCATAGCCGAAGCCACAGATAAACCCATAATATTATACAACGTACCTGGCCGCACAGCCAGCAACTTAGCACCGGCCACAGCATTGCGCCTTGCAAATGAACACAGCAACATAGTAGCTATAAAAGAAGCTAGCGGCAGTCTGCCCCAGTGTATGGAATTAGTAAAAGGCAAGCCAGAACATTTTGCTGTACTCTCCGGCGATGACGACCTCATCGTATCGCAGATAGCCATAGGCATGGAAGGTGTTATATCTGTAGCTGCAAATTGCTATACCGCCGATTTTACACAAATGGTTAATCTCGCATTGGGAAACGACTACGCTGCTGCACGCAAACTATTATATAAACTCCTCCCCGGCATAAGTCTCCTTTTTGCAGAAGGCAACCCTGCAGGTGTTAAAGCCGCATTGAAGCTACTCCACATAGGTCAAAACAAACTCCGGCTACCATTGGTACCCGTTGGCGAAGATACTCTTGCAAAAATAGGTGCCTTCAATAGCAACATTTAAGCGCAGTAGTTTGTTGATAGGCTGTAAAACTTATGTTAACAGGGTTACATGCGATTTAACCATAATTATTTTTCTTAATTTTGTAAAAATTTTTTAATAACCATTTATGAGCACGATGACTCGTTCTAACATTGATTTGAACCTGCCCTACAAAGTAAAAGACATTAGCCTTGCTGCATGGGGACGTAAAGAAATTACTTTAGCTGAAGCGGAAATGCCGGGACTGATGTCTATCCGTGCTGAATATGGACCTTCACAACCACTTAAAGGTGCGCGTATTGCAGGTTGCCTGCACATGACCATACAGACTGCCGTACTGATAGAAACACTAATAGCATTGGGTGCTGAAGTACGCTGGAGCTCTTGCAACATATTTTCAACACAAGACCATGCAGCAGCAGCAATTGCAGCAGCAGGTATTGGTGTATTTGCATGGAAAGGACAGTCTCAGGAAGAAGCTGACTGGTGCATAGAGCAGACTCTGTTCTTTGGCAGCGAAGATCGTCCGCTAAACATGATATTGGATGATGGTGGTGACCTGACCAATATAGTATTTGATACTTATACCGAACTGATACAACACATAAAAGGCCTGAGCGAAGAAACTACTACAGGTGTTCACCGCCTGTACGAAAGGATGGAAAAAGGAACATTGCCTATCCCTGCTATCAATGTAAACGATTCTGTTACCAAATCTAAATTTGATAACAAGTATGGTTGCAAAGAAAGCCTGGTTGACTCTATACGCCGCGCTACCGATGTTATGATGGCCGGCAAGGTTGCTGTAGTTGGTGGTTACGGTGATGTAGGTAAAGGTTCTGCAGAAAGTCTGCGTGGTGCCGGCGCCCGTGTTATAGTTACAGAGATCGATCCTATCTGCGCATTACAAGCAGCGATGGACGGTTTTGAAGTGAAGAAAATGATAGACGCAGTAAAAGAAGCAGACATTATTGTTACCGCTTCAGGTTGCCGCGATCTGATCACGGAAGCGCACTTCCGCCTGATGAAAGACAAGGCTATTGTTTGTAACATAGGCCACTTTGATATTGAAATTGATATGGCCTGGTTGAACAAGAGCTATGGCCACACTAAGGATACAATTAAACCACAGGTTGATCTTTATACCATAAACGACAAACAGGTAATAGTACTGGCAGAAGGCCGCCTGGTGAACCTGGGTTGCGCTACGGGCCATCCTAGCTTTGTAATGAGTAACTCTTTCAGCAACCAGACACTGGCACAAATAGAACTGTGGCTGCACAGCGAGAAGTACGAAAACAAAGTTTATGTACTGCCTAAACACCTGGACGAAAAAGTAGCCCGCCTGCACCTTGCTAAAATAGGTGTTGTGCTTGACGAACTTACAGATGCACAATCAGCTTACCTGGGTATTCCTCAGCACGGTCCATACAAAACTGATCTGTACCGTTACTAGTAGCTACAAATGTATTATAACAAAGAAAGCAGCCAAGTGGCTGCTTTCTTTGTTTAACCGAACTGCCAGTAGCTTTCAGCTAAGCCATCTTAAAAGAAAAATAAAAAGTAGAGCCTTCGCCTTGTTTGCTGGCTACCCAGAGCTCCCCACCGTTCTTCTCTACAAACTCCTTACACAACATAAGGCCTATACCAGTACCTACCTCTTCCTGCGTACCTATCTTACTAGTAAGGTCCAGGCTAAAGAGGTGATCTTGTTCTTCCTGGCTCATGCCCACGCCTGTGTCATGCACCGCAAATACTGTAAAGCCAGGCTTATCATTTTCGGTTGCATTAATATGGATGGATCCGCCCGGTGGAGTGAATTTTAAAGCATTTGAAAACAAGTTACGGGTCACAAAATCAAAATGCGATACGTCTGCAAATATTTGTGTGCCTGCGGGTACTTTATCTGTTACAGTAATATTCTTTTGTTGGGCGGCTATAGTAAGCAGTTCAATGTTGCTTTTTATAATAGTATCAACAGTAAATATCTGTTGCTGAATAACAATGCCTTTAAAACTGTTCTTACCCCAGTACAGCAATTTATCCAGGGTATCAAGTGTAAGCAGCGATTGCAACCTAAGTTCATTTACATATGGCAGGTACTCATCATTAATAACACCTGCTTCTTCTTCCATCACCTGCAGCATGCTTATAATATTGCCCAACGGGCTACGCAGATCATGCCCTATCACCGAAAATATTTTGTCCTTAACTGTATTCAGGTCTTTCAGTTCTTCTTTTTGGGCTACAGTAACGTCGTTCAGTTCTTTTAGTTCTTCACGTTGCACTACCAGTTGTTTATTCAGTAGGGTCACCTTGCGGTAGTAAAACCCACCGATGATGAGTATTAACCCAATGCCGGCAGCTATAGCAATAACCAGTTTAGTCCTAAACTCATCCCTGCTATTTATAAGCGTCAGGTTGTTTACTTTGTTGTTAGATTGCCCTAACTCATATGTACTTTGAAGATCCGCTATTTCAACAACTTTTTGTTTATTCAAAATGCTGTCTTTTAGATCATTTTTTTTATCGGTAGCCTCCAGCGCCTCAGCAAATCGTTGTTGTTTTTTATAAAATTCTGCCAGGCTTTCATATATCTTCATTTGCAGGTACTTCTGGCCTATTTCCTGGCTAATGGCAAGCGCCTCTTTTAAGTGTGCAAGCGCCTGCACCGGGTCTGCCTGCGTTTCTGCAATGTTTACCAGTGCATAGCATTCAGATTCCTTGAAATTCATTTTCCTGGTCAGTTGCAAGGTTTCATTCATGTACTCTATCGCCTCTTTATGATGTCCCGCATCATATAAAACCCCACTGGCATTAGATAACAGTTGGGCACGAACAAAAGCATATTCAGGCGCTGTACTTTTAGCAATACCTATGCTCAAAATCTTCATACTGGCATCATAATTTTTCAATTGGTGATAGACAAGGCCCAGGTCGTTCATCAATTGTAAATTATATACAGAGAAGGGAACAGCATTCAACATATCTTGTGACTTAAGAAGATAATTGAGCGCTTTCTCATTTTCACCCAGCGCTTCGCATGTCATGCCTAATGACATATACGCAGCACCGGCTTTGCTTTTATCATTAATGCTTTCAAATATTTTTAGCGCTTCAATATAATAGTTCGTAGCATGCGTGTAGTCACCTTTACTTATAGTTACACGCCCCAGGCTTAAATAATCGATACCAGTAGCACGTATATCATTGATACCTTTATTAATATTCAATGCCTGTGTAAAGTCTTGCAACGCTTTATTGTACATGTTCTTCTCCATGTCCAAAGCCCCCATGACCTCCAGCAGTTTGCTTTCCCTTCTTTTATCATCTATGCTGTTGGCAAAGGCAAGCCCCTGGTTCACAAAATAATATGAAGAATCCTCATTTGATATCCTGTGATAATAATCAGCTATTTCGGTGTATGTTTTACTTCTATCGGTATCCGGCTTGGACGAATGTAATGTTTTTAGTAAAGACGATACATCAGTATCTTGTGCAAGCACCCTGCTCCCACAAGAAATGAGAGATAGCAGGCACAAGAAAAATGTCAATCTTATCTTCATAATATCACATCAATTATCAGAAAATAACGTTGAACACACTACATTAATATACGGCTTGTATAAGCGCATGCATAGATTTATTACATAACTTTTAATCAAACATAAACGATATATTTTCATATCTCTACATACGCTTGTGCTACATTAAAATACAATCTACAAAAAAATGAAACAATAGATGGGCATTAAGTATTCATCTTCCTTGCCACGGCTTCCAGCGTATCATAAAACTCATCGCCGTACTTACGTACAAGTGCATCTTTCAGGAATTTGTATACAGGTACTTTCAGTTGGCGCCCCAGCTTGCAGGCAGGCTTACAAAGACTTTTACGCGGTTCATAATTCACAGCCTCATAGCCTTGCATTTCTTTTACCCGTATAGGATACAAATGGCAGGAAATGGGTTTTTTAAAATCTACAACCCCATCTTTGTATGCTTTTTCAATGCCGCACATCACGATTCCCATTTCATCAATGGTACCATAAGCGCAAATGCCACCATTAACCGTAGGTGTCACATAGCCAAACTCGTTATCGTAGGTGTGGGTACCTTGCCGCTCTATTTCGGCAGCATAGTTAGCGGGTAAGTATGGTTTTACCTTGGGGTATATTTGGGCAAGTGTTTTTGTTTCAGCCTCAGTAAGTGGTGCGCCGCAGTCACCATCTACACAGCAACCACCCTTGCATTTATTCAGGTCGCAAACAAATTGCTCTTGCACCACTTCGTCGCTCAGCAGCACATCGCCTATAGCTATCATTTATACGTTTTGGTACAAATTTAAAGAAAGAAAAGGGTTGAACAGATTAGATGTTGATGAAGTTCATTAGGTTATTGAACCTGTCTTGCACATCCTCATCTTCTGTCTGTTCGCCATGTGCTTCTATCACCTTATAATTATGGCGCTCCAGCGATGCGATTACAGCATCTATATCTGTACGGTTGGTCTTCAGCGTCACCTCAAGCATGCCGTTGTGGCTATTGGTGCGCAGTTGCGTGCTGGTCAGCAGTACATCCTCATTTTCGCAGATACGGGCTATCTCGTGCAGTGTATAGTTACGTGGCGATATTTCCAGCACTATTATACCACCGGGCATATCCAATCCGCTGTTTTCAGTTATATACTTCAACAGCTCGCTACTTGTTATAGCGCCCAGGTATTTGTTTTCATTATCAATGACCGGTACTACCGAAAGGTTTTGAGCATGCGCAATACGCATAGCATCAAAAGGATGACTATGGGCAAAAACTGCAGGCTTATAATCGAGGAAGTGTGCAATACTTAATGGAGAACCGGGAGCTTCCCAATCCAGTACATCATTCTCCTGTATCAAAGCTTTATACCGCTCATCTATTATCAGCGGTAATTGCTGGAAATTATTTTCTTCCATCAGGTATAAAGCTCTATTCCCTGTATCTGTAGGAAGGAGGGTAGGTACAATAGGCGAAATCAGTTGCTCAATAGTCATGTTTCATCACAGTTATCTTCGTGCTCAAGATATAGACGTACAAATCTCACACCAAATTAAATTAAATGAATTCCGGCAGCGTTAATATTCTGTTAACGGCCTTCACTAACCTTTATGCTTTGAGAGGAATTCGGCTAGTATCTTATTGAATTCATCTGGTACTTCCATCATAGCAGCATGTCCACATTTATCAATAAAATGCAGTTCTGAATTAGGTATGAGCTTATTAAACTCCTGCGCAACCATAGGTGGGGTTATCGTATCGTTCTTTCCCCATATCAGGCAGGTAGGCACTTTCACATCCATTATCTCATCGCCCAGGTTGTGGCGTATAGCTGATTTGGCAAGGCTTATTACCTTCAATGCCTTTAGCCTGTTATTTGTTATCGAGAACACCTCGTCAACCAATTCCTTGGTAGCCAGGGCAGGATCATAAAAGGTAAGTTCTGTTTTTTTCTTTATGTAGTCATAATCTCCGCGTTTGGGGTAGGTTTCGCCCATACCGTTCTCAAACAAACCAGAGCTGCCGGTAAGTGTAATGGTCTTTACATTTTCCTGGTTCTTCAGTGCATATACCAAGCCTATATGCCCACCTAGTGAATTACCCAGCAGGTGTACATTGCTTATTTCAAATGCTTCTAGAAATTTTTGCACGTGTTTAGCAAGACCCGAAACCGAAGTATCAAGTATAGATAAATCAAAAAGGGGCAGCATAGGTATAATAACCCTGTGTGTATTTTTGAAATAATCCACCAGGTCTTTAAAGTTACTTAACGCACCAAATAAGCCGTGCAATAGCACCAGTGGCTCACCTGTGCCTTCTTCTACATATCTAAATTTACCTGATTGTTTAATTTCGTATTCCATCCGATACTTTGAGGATTTGCTAAAATACTATTGTTTACTAGAAAAACATACATTTCACGGCCCAACGTAACAATTTGTTTTTTTCTTCTCCTTTCCGAAACCTCATATATTACGTTTTTACTTTCGCTACACCATTAGGTTCATACCTATATCCTACCTTTGCGGTTCATATGTTACAACAATATTGCCGGTCTCTTACCGAATACCAACGCCTCACTACACGCGAAGTAAAAATAGGTAACCTGCTGCTAGGTAGCGGGCATCCCATCCGCATACAAACCATGACCACCACAGACACCATGGATACTGCCGGGACTGTGGCGCAAACTATACGTTGCATTGAAGCCGGCGCCGAACTGGTGCGAATAACTGCCCCCAGCAAAAACGAGGCTGAAAATTTGCTAAATATAAAGAACGAACTCCGCAAAAGGGGATATGACACCCCACTTGTTGCCGATATACACTTTACTCCAAATGCTGCTGAAATAGCTGCACGTATAGTGGAAAAGGTAAGGGTAAATCCCGGTAACTATGTAGATAAGAAAAAATTCGACCTGCTGGAATATACCGATGCTGAATATGCTGCTGAAGTAGATCGTATCAGGACACGGTTCACGCCGCTGCTACGCATATGCAAGGAGTATGGTACCGCCATGCGTATTGGCACCAACCACGGCTCCCTCAGCGACCGTATTATGAGCCGCTACGGTGATAGCCCTATGGGTATGGTAGAAAGCGCTATGGAATTCCTGCGCATAGCCCGCGAAGAAAATTACCACCAGGTGATACTCAGCATGAAAAGCAGCAATCCAATAGTAATGGTACAGGCTTACAGGGCACTGATACAGAAAATGGATGAAGAGTTTGGCGAGTGCTACCCACTACATCTGGGTGTAACAGAAGCCGGCGATGGCGAAGACGGCCGTATAAAAAGTGCAATAGGAATCGGCACCTTGCTTGAAGATGGTATTGGTGATACTATACGTGTGTCGCTCACTGAAGATCCCGAATTTGAGATACCAGTATGTAAGGATATTGTAAACAGGTACATCAACAGGCAACAACATACAGGCACCGAACCTTTTGTCGGCAATGGGAAAATAAAGTTACCATACAACCCTTTCGCATACCAACGCCGCAGCACAAATGTTGTAACTCATATAGGCATTGGTCACGTACCAGTGGTAGTTGCAGACTACAGTAATGAACCTAATATACTCCCCGCCGATCTTGCATCTATAGGCTACCGTTACGATGAGGCTAGTGATAAGTGGAACATCAGCGATGGCGCAGCAGATTATATATATACCGGGCACAACGCTATCAACTTTGGCTTACCCGGTACCCTGCAAACCATTTGCGATCATAAATATGTGCAGCAAATGCCTGGCAACACTGGTCTTCTGTTATACACCAGTGAAGATTATCTGCAAGCATCGATCCCTCACACGCAGCATTTTGTGAGTGTAGATGCTGATGCACCATGGCACATACTAACCAGCCTTATGAATAAGGTTAAGGATACACAGGCTGTTCTTTGCATTGAAAGTACCAACGCAAACGCGATGCCTTCCGTAAGACGCTTTATTTCCGAACTGATGCAATGCAACATACAGTGCCCGGTAATACTGAAAGTAAACAGTAACAAGAACAGCATTGATGAACAACTGATACAGTTGGCGACAGAAGCCGGCGGCCTGTTCCTGGATGGCTTTGGTGATGGCATATGGCTTACGGGCAAAGAAATAGAGGAAATAAAAGTAAGTGGCCGCACCTATCTTGAAGTAAAGAACAAACACCAGTTCCTCAATAATACTGCGTTTTCTATATTACAGGCTACACGTACACGCATCAGCAAAACCGAATACATCAGCTGTCCCAGTTGTGGCCGTACCCTGTTCGATCTGCAGGAGACGACTGCCAAGATACGGGCCGCCACACACCACTTGAAAGGTGTGAAAATAGCCATCATGGGTTGTATAGTAAATGGCCCTGGCGAAATGGCCGATGCCGATTTTGGATATGTAGGCAGCGGTGCCGGCAAAATAACACTTTACAAAGGCAAGGATATTATGAAGCGTAATGTACCCAGCGAGATTGCCGTAGATGAATTGATACTGTTGCTCAAAGAGAACGATGCCTGGGTGGAAGCAACTGCATAAATATCATTTTCGGGGATTTAATCATTAAGCCTACTTACCTTCACGAGCACAGTATTCAAATATTAATACCAACATTTGCAAGCATTCTTGCAACTTGGCCAATAGGATTTTGTTAATTTCAATTTCCAAAATCATACTGATGCTTATTCGCATTGCCCGGAAGGATGACTTGCAAAGAATAGTTGATATCTACAATCAATCGGTAGCAGGTGCTTTTATGACAGCCGATACCCGCCCCTGGCAACTTGTGCAAAGGCAGGAATGGTTTGACGGGCATACGCATAATGACCACCCAATATTTGTGGCTGAAATCGATGGCAACATAACGGGCTGGCTTACAGTGAGCGCATACCGGCCAGGGCGGCACGCATTACGGTTTGTAAAAGAAGTAAGCTACTACATAGACCATAATTATATGGGGCAAGGGATTGGCAGCGCACTCCTGGCACATGCCATACTAGAAGCGCCAACCCTTCACATAAAAAACTACATAGCCATTGTATTAGACCAAAACACGGCAAGCATTAAACTTTTAGAGAAATTCGGGTTTCAACTGTGGGGGCACTTACCTGGCATTGCAGATTTTGATGGCATTGTCTGTGGACACGTTTACTATGGACTGTCTATTTGAAATACTAGCCACTATGAATCCCGTTTCATTCGTAAATTTGATGCATGGCGCGCCCGGCATTTGTACATATACCAGTAACAAAAGTAAATACATCGTCATCGTTTGATACAGACGAGGTACTGGCTGCCGAAGAACCGGTAGAAATAAGACTGGAATATGGACCTGCGGGGCAACGAATGCAAAAGAGTATTTCTGTAACCATGCGCACTCCCGGCAACGATATGGAACTGGCGACTGGTTTTTTATATACTGAAGGTATCATCACATCTGCCAAAGAGATAATAAGTATAAAGCATTGCAATGGCACTAATGAAAACGTAGTACGTGTGAGCCTGGATGAAAATGTGCAACCAGATATGGCAAAGCTCGACCGCCATTTCTATACAACATCCAGCTGCGGAGTATGCGGCAAATCGTCTATTGAAGCGGTACGCACAGCTTGCAATGTAGCAGTAACCGAAGATACCTTGCGCGTACCTTCATCATTGATCTATGAACTACCCGATAAGCTACGCAAACAGCAGGAGGTATTTGAACATACTGGCGGCCTGCATGGTTGTGCATTGTTCGATATGGAAGGTAACCTGCTACTGGCACGTGAAGATGTGGGCCGGCACAACGCAGTTGATAAGCTAATTGGCGCTATGCTGAATAAGGACACATTACCTTTACAGGAACACATGCTGTTGCTTAGCGGCCGCGCAAGCTTCGAGCTAGTGCAGAAGGCCACGATGGCGGGCATAAAAATAATTGTAGCTATTGGTGCCCCTTCATCACTAGCTGCGCAGATGTGCGAAGAATGGGGAATGACATTAATTGGTTTTTTACGTGGTGAGCGGTATAATATTTATACCGGTGCACACAGGATAATAATGCAGTAGTATATGAAAATACGCATCAAAGGGAATTCCATCCGCCTGCGCCTCACGAGGTCAGAAGTGGAACAATTAGCCCTCACTGGCCATATAGAAGAGGTTACAGAATTTGGGAATAGCACATTCACGTATGCACTGGAAACACGCAGCGACATAGACAACCTGTATGCGGACATGATAGGTACAAAAATGACGATGTACATACCGGCTACACTAGCCGTCGATTGGGCGGCCAATAATATTGTCGGGTTCAACAACACAATCCATACAGCAAACGGCAAACAACTCGCGCTGCTGCTTGAAAAAGATTTTAAATGCATTGACAGCGAGATAGTGGAGGACCAGAGTGACAATTATGATAACCCTTTTACAATGTGTGACTAATGGCGGAAGATACACAAGTGCCATCGGCACAAAATCCTGAAAAGTTCAGGCGACTGAAATTGTCTGCACACAAAACAGCCGCAGCAGGCATACCAGCCGTGTTAATAAGCGGTAGGCATGTGTTTTCAGAAATGAATATAGCGCGCGGCCTTAAAGCGCTTGCAGCCCTCAATCAGAAAGATGGCTACGATTGCCCTGGTTGCGCATGGCCTGACCCGGATGATGAGCGTAGCGGCATTGCAGAATATTGCGAGAACGGTGCAAAGGCCATTGCAGAAGAAGCTACAACAAAGAAGCTGGATGCAAAGTTCTTTGCAGCAAACTCAGTTGCAGATCTGGCGGAGTTGGACGATTATGATATTGGAAAAAAAGGGCGCGTAGCAGAACCTATGTACCTGCCTGTAGGCGCTACACGCTACCAACCCATAAGCTGGGATGATGCCTTCAAAAAAATAGCAACCCATTTAAATAGCCTTGCAAGTCCTGATGAAGCCATCTTTTATACATCAGGCCGCACCAGTAATGAGGCTGCTTACTTATACCAATTATTTGTGCGTGAGTATGGCACCAACAACCTCCCCGATTGCTCCAACATGTGCCACGAGTCAAGCGGGGTTGCACTTACAGAAACTTTAGGAATAGGTAAAGGCTCTACAACACTTGATGATATACATATGGCCGAGGTATTGATCATCATGGGACAGAATCCCGGCACTAATCACCCACGTATGCTTACGGCTTTGCAGAAGGCCAAGGCTAATGGCGCAACTATCATTTCAATAAACCCACTTAAAGAAACCGGGCTGCTGGGCTTCAACAATCCACAAACAGTAAAGGGCGTTTTAAATATAGACAACAAGCTCACCGATATTTTCATGAACGTGAAAATAAACGGTGATATGGCGCTTATAAAAGCAATAGAACTATTGCTGCTTGCAGAAGAAGAAAAAGCGCCGGGTACCGTTTTCGATAATGATTTTATTAAAGAAAATACCTCCGGGTACACAGAATTTATTACCGACCTGAAAAAGCAAAATGCCGCTGAACTGGCTGCAATAGCCGGCATACCCATGGAGCAGGTGCAGGCTGCTGCCGATGCGCTGAAACATAAAACAAAAATTATAGCCTGCTGGGCCATGGGCCTTACACAGCACAAAAACGCTGTTGATACTATAAAAGAAGTTGTGAACCTGCTGCTGCTGAAAGGCAGTATAGGAAAGCCGGGAGCAGGTACCTGCCCGGTACGTGGCCACAGCAATGTACAGGGCGACCGTACTATGGGCATCTTCGAGAAACCCGCTAAAAAACTACTCGACACCTTACAGCACGTATATGGTTTTGAGCCACCACGTAAGAATGGATATGATGTAGTAGAGTCTATACATGCCATGCACGAAGGCAAAGCCAAGGTCTTTTTTGCTATGGGTGGCAACTTCCTATCTGCTACTCCAGATACAGTGTACACCGCTGAGGCATTACGTAAATGCGACCTCACAGTGCATGTATCTACAAAGCTGAACAGGAGCCACCTGGTACATGGTGCAGAAGCCCTGATACTACCCTGCTTTGGCCGCAGTGATAAGGATGAGACAGGTGGACAGGTGCAGTTTGTAACCTGCGAAAACTCTATGGGAGTGGTGCAAATGTCAAAAGGGAATTTGAAACCTATATCGCAGCACCTGCTCAGTGAGCCAACCATCATTTGTAAGCTGGCGCAAGCCACCCTTGCTAACCGCAGCAAAGTAAACTGGGCATTGTACCAGGAGCATTACGACTATATACGCAACGACATAGAAATGGTGATACCAGGCTTTACAAACTTTAACCAGCAGGTTCGTTTCCCTGGTGGATTTTACTTACCCAATGGAGCACGCGAAGGCAAGTACGATACCGAAAGCAAGAAGGCCAATTTCACAGTCACGGAAGTAACTACAATACCCCTTGCACATGATGAACTGCTGATGATGACTATTCGCAGCCATGACCAGTTCAACACTACGATATACGGCCTTGACGACCGCTACCGCGGTGTGCTGAACGAACGCCGTGTAATATTGATGAACGAACATGACATTAAAAAACTGGGCTTTAAAGCAGGCGATGTAGTAGACCTCTTTAATTACAGTGATGGCGTAGAACGCAAGGCGCGTAAGTTTATAATAGTGGCATATGATATACCGGAACAATGTGCAGCCACCTACTTCCCCGAAACCAATGTATTGGTGCCGGTAAAAAGCACGGCCGACAAGAGCAATACGCCGACTTCAAAATCGGTGGTCATCAAAGTTAAAACACATCAACCGGCATAGATATGCAGCACTGGGAGCTTATTATATTCTTCGCCGTCATTGCTTTTGTATATGCGTCAGTTGGCTTTGGCGGAGGCTCAAGTTACCTGGCCATACTGGCAGTATATGAATTACCCTTCCAGGAGATAAAACTCACTGCACTGATCTGCAATATAATTGTAGTAACCGGGGGCACTATCATCTATATCAAACACAAAAAATGTAAACTGGAAGAAGATATTACCACTTGTACTTGTCAGTGTACCCATGGCATTCTTAGGTGCCAAAATGAAGCTAAGCCAGGATGTGTTTTTTATTATCCTGGGTTGCAGCCTGCTTACAGCCGCTATACTTTTATGGATAAAAACAAAGAACGTATTACCGGCAACAAT
>Ga0206982_1003_pt1:67500-95241 | contig 95241 bp, 83 predicted proteins | sample Alteio_BWMinCont_18_FD_153493 | JGI IMG/M metagenome (GOLD analysis project Ga0206982, IMG submission 153493) | Enriched cells from forest soil in Barre Woods Harvard Forest LTER site, Petersham, Massachusetts, United States -... | ecosystem: Environmental > Terrestrial > Soil >... | reverse complement strand
CCTTACCCCGCTACTGCGTACCTGAAGGGTTTTTTAAATACGCGCAACATTACATCGTACCAGGCCGACCTGGGTATAGAGGTGACCTTGCGGCTGTTCAGCAAGCAGGGGTTAACTAGGTTGTTTGGGGAGATAGAGGAGGAACAGGAACTGCCAGAGAACATAAAGCGTATAATAGCCCTGCAGGATGAGTACATTAATACCATAGATGCAGCGGTGCTGTTCTTACAAGGCAAGAACCCTACCATGGCGCACCGCATAGCCAGGCGGAATTTCTTGCCGGAGGCGGGCAGGTTCGCGCAGATAGACGATCTGAACCTGGCATTTGGTACCATGGGGCTGCAGGACAAGGCAAAGCATATAGCCACCATGTACCTGGAGGACCTTACCGACCTCATCACCGAATGTATAGATGCCCACTTTGGCCTCAGCCGCTATGCCGAAAGGCTGGCCCGTAGCGCCAACAGCTTTGATGAACTGTATGACGCACTACACGCGCCGCATACGTTTATAGATACCATACTGCTGCAACTGCTGGATGAGCATATGAAGGAAGTGCAGCCGGGGCTGGTGGCCATATCAGTTCCCTTCCCGGGCAATCTGTATGCGGGGTTGCGCTGTGGCCAATATATAAAACAAAACTACCCGGCTGTGAAAGTGGCCATGGGCGGTGGTTTCCCCAATACGGAGCTGCGCTCGCTGAGCGACGGGCGGGTGTTTGAATTCATAGATTTTGTGACGTTGGATGACGGCGAAAGCCCTATAGAGAACCTGGTAAAGTACATTGAAGGGACTATACCGGAAACGGAACTTAAGCGCACATTTGTGGTTGCGGATGGGCATGTAAGCTACATCAACAACCCCGCCTGTGGCGACTACAAGCAAGGCCAGGTGGGCACACCCGACTACAGCGATCTGCTGCTGGACCAATACATAAGCGCCATAGAGGTCATCAACCCCATGCACAGCCTGTGGAGCGATGGTCGCTGGAACAAGCTAACCATGGCGCATGGCTGCTACTGGGGTAAGTGTACCTTCTGCGACATAAGCCTGGATTATATAAAGGTATATGAGCCCATTACGGCAAGCCTGCTGTGCGACCGCATGGAGGAGATAATAGCCCAGACGGGACAGAACGGGTTCCATTTTGTGGACGAGGCCGCACCGCCTGCACTGATGCGGGCGCTGGCTATAGAGATCATCCGCCGCAAGCTGGTAGTAAGCTGGTGGACCAATGTGCGGTTTGAAAAAGCCTTTACCCGCGACCTGTGCCTGCTGCTGAAAGCATCGGGCTGCATTGCCGTAAGTGGAGGGCTTGAGGTAGCAAGCGATAGGTTGCTGGAGCTGATACAGAAGGGCATCACCGTAGCACAGGTAGCCAAGGTGAACCGGCACTTTACTGAAGCGGGCATAATGGTACATGCTTATCTGATGTATGGGTTTCCCACACAAACCGAGCAGGAAACCATAGACAGCCTGGAGATGGTACGCCAGATGTTTGCCGCAGGGATACTGCAAAGCGCCTTCTGGCACCAGTTTGCCATGACGGCTCATAGTCCGGTAGGTATGAACCCCGAGAAATACAAAGTACTAAAACAGACAGAGGCCGTAGGCGCCTTTGCCAATAATGATATACTGCACACCGACCCTACAGGTGCCGACCACGAGACCTTCAGTTTCGGCCTAAAGAAGTCGCTGCTCAACTTTATGCATGGTACCTGTTTCGATTACCCGCTGCAAAAGTGGTTTGAGTTTAAAGTACCCAAAACAAAGGTGGATCCTGACTTTATAGTGAATGCCCTGACTGTGGAGGAATACGTATCACCCAAACCTACCGCAAAAGTGATATGGCTGGGTAAGAAGCCTGGGGTAGAACACTATATAAAATCGAAAAAAGGAATGCAGTGGGAGATGACCGCACTCACCTTCCAGGACCTGCACGAGACTGCTACTATACAGGTGAATCGCGAGCAGGGCACGTGGCTGGCCGATATGCTGCAAAAGCTATCCATCAGCAATATAAAGACGTACACCTACCAGGAAGTAAAGGATAGTTACGAAGCTGCGGGGCTTGAGGATTTTGAGCTGTTCTGGGACAACAAGCCGGTGAATACGATGTATAAGTATGGGTTGCTGATGCTGTAGATTTTTCTTTTTTTATACAAACGGTTCTCTCATTTCCTTACTTTTTTTGATGCCAAAAAAAGTAACAAAAAAAGGCAGTCGGCAGCTATTACCGCTGCTGCCGACGCAGCTTTGTGCAGGCAGCAGTGCTACTGTTGTACCGGGCTAAACAATGCTACCTCTTATTCAAAGTGTTGGCTAGTGCCATGATTAGGCAACGGTGTTTCGTCAGTATAACGCAAAAAAAAGACCGGCGTGTGAGCCGGTCCGTTTCATTACTATCTCTCTGTATTATTTTTTCTTGCGTGGAGTCGCCTTATCTTCTGTCAGTTCGCCGTCTGTATTTACTGCGGTTTCAGCAGCTTCGTTAGCAGCAACTTCTGAGAAGTTCATAGACCTTTCCAGTTCACGCACTTGTTTCTTCAGGTCGTAGATGGTTTTGTATAGTTCATCCATTTCGCTGCGGGTAGCTACGGGTATTCCTACCAGGCTCTTTTCTATCTGGTTTTCTATATCCTTACGCAACCTCAGCTGCATAGCGCTTACTTCAGCCATCAGCTTGCTGTATTCGTCGCTTTCAAACAGGGAAACATAAACTTTATCGCTCAGGTTCAACCATTCCTGATACAGTGCCATGACGCTGTTTATTTCTTCACCCTTTTCTATTTTGCTTACTATGTTATCAGCCAGCTTATCCATTACAGAACTGCCCTGGTTGTATATCATGTACTGCAACTCTGCATTCTTGATGTTGTACACCGTAATGCGGTTTGCTATGTCGCTCCACTCAGTAATAGACTTAGTGTACTGGTTAGGCGTCATCATCTTTGTAAGTGGCGCTACAGCGTCATTCATCATACCGGTCATGGTATTGTATGAGTTCAGCATGTTGCCAAATATTTCATTACCGCCCATGCCAGGTATATTAGCAAACAGGTTGCGGAACTGGTTGTATTGGTTCAGTGAATCGCGACCAGTTGTTTTGTAACTGTTGCTGATCACATCGTTCAGGCTCTGCAGGTGCTGGCGTGCGCTATCTGGTATGAAACCAAAATACTTGTCCATTACATCTTTGTACACAGCAGGGTCAGCCCATTGTTTGTACACGTCCAGGTTAAATGTTTTATCCTGTACAGACTTCCACATTGGTGCCCACATTTCTGCGAACTTAGTGAAGCCATCAGTAACATTTACCATGTTGCGGTAAGCATCCTGGATGTTATTAGATTTCAGGTTCTTCTGCCATTCAGCAAAAGTATTGTTCAGTATTTCAGAGTATTGGTTGAAAAAACCTGTAGCGGTTTCGTTTGCCTTTTTGAAAGCGTCCATATTAAATGGGTTAGCATTCTGGAAAGGATTAGCGTTCTGGAACTGGCTGAAGAAATTGTTCATGTTGTTCATTGCGTTGCCAGAATTGGTAATACTGTTCAACCAATTGTTCCATTGTGCAAGACCGTTGTTGAAATGTGTTGCAGCAGGGTGTTCCTGTGTGGTGTTTGTAGCTTTTGCGGTTGCTTCCTTCACCCAGTTAGTGTTCATGTCCCAAACTTGTTTGGCAGTGTTCATTTGCGTGCCTAACCAGTTTTGGTAGTAATCGTTCATTTTGGCAACATTTTCCTTAGCAGTTTCAGTAGTTACATTAGCTTTCTCAGTTGTTTGAGAGAAAATGTTCTTCTGGTTTTCCAGCCAGTTTTTGTACCATTCACTTCCTTTTTGTACAGTATCGGCAACAATAGTGTTACCACCTGCAAGCTTTTTAGTGTTCTCTACTACTGAGTCCACCACTTTTTTCTGGGCATCCATCATACTGTCGATGATGTTTTGGTTGTCCTGATTCATTTTGAATAACTTTAATGCGTTAAAAATTTTTCAAGAAAGATTTCGATTTAAAGAGAAACATATTTCTCCAACTTTCTACAACGGGTCAAAGATAAGACTCTTTTGAATGAGTAGTCTATTTTTTATATATTTTACTTTTACCTAACAATCTCTTAACGGTACTATCATATTGGAGTGAGGCGTAGTTTCTGTAGGGGAGTACTAGCTTGTTAGAGGAATTAATATTGATATGTTTGTATGGATATTTCCTGAAATCTATTACTTTTCGGTAAAAATTACTCTATGATACAGATAGGTGATGAGTTCAGGCATAAGTTTAGCTACAGCCAGGAAGATGTAAATATGTACGCGCGTATAAGTGGCGATACTAACCCGTTGCATACTGACCCCCAGGCTGGAAAAGAAAGTATATTCGGGCGTAATGTTATGCATGGTTTCCTTGGTGCAAGTGTGTTTACCAAAATATTCGGCTCGCTTTTTCATGCTGATGGTCAGGTTTACCTGAGCCAGACTATAAAATGGCTGCGCCCTATGTTTGTAGATACAGAATATGAAGCGGTGGTAAAAGTGAAAGAAATATTCCCCGAAAAGAATAGGGTGACCTATGAATGTGGTGTATTTAACCCGGCAAGTGGCGAGCAGACCATAGCAGGGGAAGCCACTTTGCTGAACAAAAAACAGTACGTTTGGTAGTTGCTTGAACTTGAAAGCAGATGTTGAAAAGCTAAGCGGGGTTTTATTTATGTATATTACTAAAAACCTTACATTTGTGAAATCCAAAATTTTTTCATGAAAAAATTATTCACACTATTATTTGGTATGACGGTGATGGGTCATGCTATTGCGAACCCTGTTGACCTGAATACCGCAAAAACTATCGGATATTCCTTTTTGAGCAGGACTACTAATGTAAGCCTGGCAAAAGGCGTTAATGACTTGCAGGTTGCCTATACAGCAACAGCAAATGTTAATGGAACAAGCACACCCTGTTATTATGTATTCAATGCTGCAAACGGCTTTATAATTGTATCGGCAGATGATAATGTGATGCCTGTGCTTGCTTACTCAAATGAGTTGCCTTTTGGCACTGCGGCTATGCCTGCACATGTGAAGTGGTGGATGGATACTTATACCAACCAGATCAGCTACGTGATCAAGAACAATATAGCTGCTACAAGCGATGTAAAGGCAAAATGGAATACCTTATCGAATGCCAGCAATATAGCGCCGCTTGCCAAAACAACAAACGTAATACCACTTTTGCATACCACATGGGATCAATTGCCTATGTATAATGCACAATGCCCAGGAACTGGAGCTAACCTTGCCGTAACAGGTTGCGTGGCAACAGCAATGGCGCAAGTAATGAAATTCTGGGGCTGGCCTGCAGTAGGTGCGGGATCTCACAGTTATACAGACCCTAACTACGGTTCACAGTCGGCAGATTTTGGTGCAACTGCATATAATTTCTCTTCTATGGGCTTGTCGCTAACATCTACGAGCCCTGCTGCATCGCAGACAGCTATTGCAAAACTTATGTACCATTGCGGTGTAAGTGTAAACATGGGATATAGCCCTACCGGCAGTGGTGCTGCAGTGGAATTAAGGCAAGCATATGGCCAAACAACTTGCGCCGAAACTGCGTTGAAAACTTATTTTAAATACAAGCCTACATTGCACGGAGACAGCCGTACAGACTATGCAAACACTGCAGCCTGGGTTGCTGCCCTTGAAACCGATATAAATGCAGGCAGGCCAGTTCTTTATACCGGCTTTGGTACCTCAGATGGGCACTGCTGGGTTGCAGACGGATACGAAACCATTGGCGCCAATACCTACTTCCATTTTAACTGGGGTTGGAGCGGGCAGTCGAACGGATACTTTACTGTTGACAGCCTTGCACCGCCAGCATTAGGTGCCGGTGGTGGTAATGGTAATTTCAATAATAACCAAGGCGCTATATTTGGTATCCAGCCATTAACCTCTATTGTAGCAGGTACCAGCAACATGAAAATGAATGCTGATATTAACATGCCGAACTCACCACAGGCCTACGACCAATCTTTTACTTTTACAGCTAACATACTTAATGCAACTGGCGCTGCATTTACAGGCGATATCACTGCAGAGGTATTTGATCACAATGATAAATTGGTAACTACATTGCCTGCGATATCTACAACAATACCTAACAATGCAAGTACAGGTGCCATAACATTTACACCATCTAACCAGAATGTGTTTATGATGATACCGGATGTATATAGCATACGCATCTATTACAGAACTAACGGAGGCAGCTGGACACTTGTAAGTGATAATGCAAATTATGTGAACTACAGCAGTCTTGAAATTGCTTCAGATGGTGGTATTCAGTTGGTTGATTCTATTTATACTACAGAAGGCTATACGTGGAAACTTGGCCAGCCGGTAAGTGTAACAGCTAACCTGTATAACCTGATAGGCAGTGACTTTAACGGAACACTTGACGCTATTTTATTTGACCCGGCTACGCAATTGGGTATTTTTGAAGTACAGCAATTGCCAGGTTCTGATATACCATATGATAACAATAGCCACCTGTTTACATTTGCAAGCACTGCAAACGTGAATGTAACACCTGGTACGTATGAACTTATAATAGGCAGCTATGATGCAACTACCGGTATATCACCTTTTGGGAGCACATTTTACTCCAATCCTGTATTTATAACGGTACCTAATAAGACGGGTGTTGCGAATCTGGTAGCCGAAAGTGATGTGAAAATATATCCAAATCCTGCAACAGATGTAGTTTATGTTGACGTACATGGTATGAGTGCTGAGAAAATTACAGTACTGGATATTGCAGGCCGCGTAATAACCGAAATACCTACAGCAAACAGCGCAATAGTAAGTGTGCCTGTAGCTGATTATGCACCAGGTATTTATCTTGTACAGATAAACACTGCCACTGGAGTGATCAATAAAAAAATAAGCGTAATTAAATGAGGATTGTAACAACGATTGCTTTTGCAGCTATGACATGTGCTACAGCCCCAGTCCTTGCGCAAGGAACATCAGCCGCAGGGCCACATGTAGTAATATATAAAACAAGGGCAGACTACCGGAAACTGGTACCTGTAACTATGAATGGTGACAAAACTGAGATCGTGTCATTTCCCGATCCTTCAGATATAAAAACAGGAAGCGGTTATCCGCTTCCTGTTTTATTGCATAAAGGTTTTTTGCTGGATAAAAGAGGGGTGGGGAAGAATACTGTTTTCCTGAAGATGACCTACATGGAATACGCCAAGCTGAAAACACCACCCACCCAGGCGGCAATGCTTAAAATGATAAAGGACAAACATCCTATTACCGCATTATACGATTGTGGCGGAAGATATGCAATGAAAGACGTAGTGAAAGAGGTAAATACACTTATAGATAGCAAGAAGATAGGCACAAGCTGTACCGCTATTCAATAAGGTATTTTTGTGATGAGGTTGCTTTACTTTAATAAAATATAACCAGGACTACCTTCCTAAAAGTTTTTTTGCAACATACTCATCGAAGAAATAAGTGCGGTAGGCATTACCAATTGGCACTTCGTGTTTTTGCACAATGACGCTGTTGTTATCGAAAGATACAATGTGCTGTACGTTTATGATATAAGACTTACTTACACGCACAAAAATGCTTTTAGGCAGTTGATCGTGTATTGTTTTTATATTCATTGCAGTAATTATTTTCTGGTCGTGGGTATGCAAAACCACGTAATCTTTTAAGCCTTCAATAATGAGTATGTCTGTGAAATATAGCTTGAATATTTTGCGGTCGGCCTTCACAAAGAAATGTTCTGTAGCAACTTGTTCGATGTTCAGTGGTGCATTTACAGTATCAAGCAGTTTAAAGTAGGCTGCTGCTTTATCTACTGCTTTTTTGAAACGATCTTCTTTTACCGGTTTCACCAGGTAATCGATGGCATCCACTTCGTAGCTATCAAGTGCGAACTCTACATAAGCTGTAGTAAAGATGACCAATGTTTGCCGAGCAACAGACTTCGCAAAATCGATGCCATTTGTGCCAGGCATTTGTATGTCTAAGAAAATGAGATCTACAGGATGTTCTGTAATGAACTTTATTGCGGTGTCTGCGTTATTGAAACTACCTACAATAGCAAGACTGGTATGTTTTTCAACAAGTAACTTTATACCTTCCCTGGCAAGGGGTTCGTCATCTACAATAATGCAGTTCATGTTCTGATCAATAAGTTGACAGTAAAAGTATCCTTTTCATCTTTTATTTCAAGAAGGTGCTTGTGTGGGTATAGTAACTGGAGTCTTCGCTTTACATTGACCAGGCCAAGTCCTCCCAGTCCATATTTGGGCATTTCAGTGTGTGGCTTTGAATTAACGCACTTGAAAAGCAACCCCTCATTGTTTACATCGAAAAACAAGTGCACGAAGGATTGGTTGTCTGAGTCCCCATTGTGCTTTACCGCATTTTCCACAAAAGTTATATAAAGTAGGGGGGTGACTTGTACACCATTTAACTGCCCATTGGTGTACACAATAAATTCAAAATTGTCTCGTCTTGTTTTTTCGAGGTTGAGGAAATCGGTTAGGAATTGAATATCGGCGGTAAGCAATACTTTATTCCTGGTACTATCGTATAGCTGGTAGCGGAGCATATCGCTCAATTTCAGTAATAACTGAGAAGCTTTTTGTGGGTCGGTTTGTGTAAGTACATGCGCATTGTTGAGCATGTTGAATAAGAAGTGCGGATTGATCTGGTTCTTCAACTGTTCCAGTTCTGTATGTATAGTTAGTTTTTCCAGGTCGTTGATACGCTGAGAGTCAGTAACCCATCTTTGGAATAATTTTATAGCTGTAGATGCTGCAATGAGCACAAGTATTACAAATACAAAAAAAAATATTTTTACTGAAGGGACGGTTTGAGAAGATTTTGGGAGATAGTATTTATGTACAGCAGAGAGTGATAGCACAATAAAATAGGTAAGAACTACGTATATAGCGATGCCCGCCATGTAACTTGAAAACTTATTGTGAAATAAGAATCGCGGTATTAAAAAATACATATTGATATAACACATGGTTACCAGGAAAAGAAACATGAAATACTTACTTAAGGTTTGTACCCGATCTGCATGGAGCGGATCGGAATTAAGAAATACCATAGCAATTAATGTTAACGCCACCAAATGCCTGCGTATCCTATATTTAGGATTGACAAAGAACTTTAAATAATTATTGCTTTGGAATTCGGAAACTTCTGACACGTAAACTAATTTAATGTTTCACTAAAATTAGGTAATCGGAAAACATGTGAGTTAGTATTTATACCAAAGTGGAGTTGTTATATACAAAACTGCTTTTTGCAAGACAGGAATGCTTAACTGATTATATACACCAAGACCAGTTTGATATAAAAGGCAGCGTGTTTTCTATAATTTAAAAACAATTCATTTTTTATAACCATAATTTTGCCCACAAATTATTCTAGTAAGTTTTCATCAATGAACAGGACATTTTTATTAACTATACTGCTGCTATGCGGCCTGCAAAGCATAGGGCAAGTGAAGCATACCATTAGCGGTACCATTAAGGACAAGAAAACAGGTGAAACACTTATAGGCGCTGTGATACGTGTGGATGGTAAGGATATAGGTGTGGTGACCAATGAGTATGGTTTCTACTCTTTATCGTTGCCCGGTGGTAACTACACTCTTAAGATAGGGTATGTAGGATATGATGAGCAAACCAAAATAGTGGCGCTTGATAAAGCACAACAACTGAATGTAAGCCTGGAAGCGGCAGGACAGCAACTGAATGAAGTAGTAGTGCACAGCAAGGCGCGAAACTCAAATGTAACATCGGCACAGATGGGGGCGAATACACTTGATGTGAAAGAGATAAATGCCCTGCCTGTACTGTTTGGTGAAAAGGATGTAATAAAGATAGTGCAGTTGCTGCCTGGGGTGAAAAGTGCAGGCGATGGTAACACAGGTTTTTACGTGCGCGGTGGCGCTGCCGACCAGAACCTGATACTACTGGATGAGGCAGTGGTGTACAACCCATCGCACTTGCTGGGTTTCTTTTCGGTATTCAATTCAGACGCTATTAAAAACCTGACCTTGTACAAGGGTAACGAACCGGCACAATATGGCGGCAGGCTGAGCTCTGTGATGGATATAAAGATGAATGATGGTAATGACCAGACCTACCATGCCAGCGGAGGCATAGGTCTTATATCATCGCGACTGACTGTAGAAGGCCCGATAGTAAAGGATGAAGGGTCTTTCCTGGTGAGCGCACGACGTACTTATGCAGATGTATTCCTGGGATTGTCTAATAATCCGACCACACGTGAGAGCAGTCTTTATTTTTATGATCTGAATGCAAAACTGAATTATAAACTTGGTGATAAAGACCGCATATACCTATCGGGTTATTATGGGAAAGATGACCTGGGATTAGGTAACCTATTTGGTATCAACTGGGGTAATGCTACAGCTACACTACGGTGGAACCATATATTTAGTCCACGACTGTTTTCCAATACATCTCTTATTTACAGCGACTATAATTACAACATCAACGTAAACACCGCCGGTATCAATGCAAATATACTGTCTGTGATCAGGGATTATAATGTGAAGGAAGAATTCAACTATTATATCAGTCCTACAAATTCTTTGAATTTCGGGATCAATTCGATATACCATATTATCACCCCCGGTGTATATAATGGTAACATACATGTGCCCAGCCAATCAGACACGCACAGCTGGGAAAATGCTGCTTATATAACCGATAACTGGAAAGCATCTAAAAGATTGAATATAGACATTGGAGTGCGACTGAGCGCTTTCTCAGTATTGGGTGGCAGTAATAAATTTTATACGCTAAACCAAAACCACAATATTGTAGATACTATGCAGTATAGTGCAGGTACTATTGTACAGACCTATGTGAACCCTGAACCCAGGGTATCTGGCAGCTACCTGCTTAATGATGTGTCTTCTATAAAAGCTGCCTATGCACGTAATTCGCAATATCTGCACTTGCTGAGCAATTCTGTAACCAGTAATCCTACTGATAAATGGGTTGCCAGCAATAATATAATAAAGCCAGAACTGGGTGACCAGTTTTCTGTAGGGTATTTCAGGAATTTTAAAGATAACATGTATGAGTGCAGTGCCGAGACTTACTACAAGGTGACACAAAACGTAGTGGACTATAAGGATAATGCATATCTACTGAGTAATGATCCAGTAGAGCCTCAGCTATTATCCGGACAAGGTAGGGCTTATGGTATAGAACTGATGGCCAAGAAAAATGAGGGTCGGCTTACCGGATGGGTTTCTTACACACTATCGCGGACAGAACAACAAATAAACGGAATTAACAATAGCAATTGGTACGCTGCGCACCAGGACAGAACACATGATTTATCGATAGTAGGAATGTACAAACTATCAAAAAAGTGGTTGTTGTCGGCAGATTTTGTTTATTATACCGGGAATGCTGTAACCTATCCAACCGGGAAGTATGATATCAATAACACGGTTGTGTTCTCTTATACCAATCGTAATCAAGGGCGTGTGCCGGCATACCACAGGCTGGACCTTGGGGCCACTTACCAGCTGAAGCCACATAAGCATTTTACACAAGAGCTATCATTCAGCCTGTATAATGCATACGGACATGAAAACCCATATGTTATTACCTTCCAGACAGACCCCAATGACCAAAGTAAAACACAGGCTTTACAAACCTCATTGTTCCGGGTTGTTCCATCTATTTCTTATAATTTTAAGTTCTAAACATGAAACCTTATAAAATAGCATCTTTCCTGTTTTTAATGATGGCCTTCTGCTCGTGCCAGAAGGTGATACACCTGAACCTGGGAACTTCAACGTCGCGATATGTGATAGTGGGCAATGTGACCGACCAGCCGGGGCCCTATACAATAAGCATTACCAAAAGCATCAACTTTGACCAGGATAATGTTTTTCCTGCGGTGAGTGGCGCCAGTGTATATATTACCGATTCTACTGCGGGCATAACAGATACACTTACAGAAGTAACACCAGGTAACTACCAGACACATACTATTGCAGGAGTAAGCGGGCACGTATATCACCTGGGTGTATTGGTTAACGGTAATAGCTTTGCCTCATCTTCTACCATGCCACAGCCTGTTGGGCTAGATAGTATATATACCCAGGCTGCTGTATTTGGTAACAACACAGACGTTGTGCCGTTATACAGAGATCCGGTGGGAACCGGTAACTATTATCACCTGGTGCTTACCGTGCAAGACAGCGTATCGCAAGAGATATACATACACGATGATGAAGCAACAGATGGTAATGAAGTACAGTCGGCATTGCGTAATGACATAAAGGTGAATAGTGGGAATGCCATTACGGTGGAACTACAATGTATAGACCATGGTGTTTTTCAATATTTTAAAGACCTACAGCAAACTATACAGCAAAATTCAGCCACACCTGCAAACCCAGAGAGTAACATTACAGGTGGTTCACTTGGCTACTTTAGTGCACATACGGTAAGGAAGAAAACTATAATTGCACAGTAGAGAGGGTTAGCGTAAAAGGAAAGTATGATAGCCCAGGTCAGATGATCTGAGTGTATTCTACCACCATGTGTATTTTTTCATCGAGTTCTTTTATCGCATCTTCCATCATGACAAGGCATTCTTTGCTTGCTATGAGAATGTAGCAAGTATATCTATACGCCTAATTTAAACTGCTTGGCGCTACGCCATACACCTTTCTGAAAGCAAAGGAGAAATGAGAGAAGTCTTTGAACCCTACTTCAAGGTAAACATCGGATGAACGCCAGCCTTTTTCTTTAATGAGGTAGTAAGCATCATTCAGCCTTTTATGCTGCAGCCAGCGGCTGGGAGTGGTATGATATATTTTCTCGAAATCGCGCTTGAAAGTGGCTAGACTCCTCCCAGTAAGGTATGCAAAACGACTGAGCGGTACGTTAAATTTATAATGCTCATTCATATAGGCTTCCAAATCTATTTTACCCGGTTCACTAAAATCGAACAACACATTTTTTAGTGCAGGATTTGTTTGCATCAAGATCATTATGAGTTCCTTCACTTTTATATTAGTGATGGCTTTGTTGATCTCGCCGCTGCCGTTGATATAAGGTTTAAGGGAATTGATGAAATTCTGCAGGAGTGGATGGGGTTTTAAATACAAAGTGTTTTCTCCAGTGTAAGGTTCGTCCATATGCAGTTTATGTTCGCTGCTGATGCTGCGCAAAGTTTCTTCATCTATACTCAGGGATATTGATTTGTACTCGCCGCCAGAAGGAGGGGTTTTTATGAAACGTGCCAACTGGTTTTTTCTGAAAAAACGAAAATCGCCATCTTTGAACACGTAAGTTTTGTTGCCAACAAATGTTTCTGAGCTACCAGACAGTGTATAACTGAATACATGCTGTGGAATAAAATGTTCCCCTTCGGTAGTTTTTCTCACGAAGCATGAATACAGTATCTGAGACATTTCATTTTCTTGCGTTACGGGCATATGTATGTTGTATTGTAAAGGTAAAAAGGAATTGCAGTATTGGGCATACTGTAATTCCCCTTTATGCGTATATTATTCATTTAACTGGTTACATAGTCTTATCCTAAAATAGCTTTAGGTTCCAGGTATTCTTCCAGTCCGTATTCACCGAATTCTCTGCCTATACCCGATTGTTTAAAACCTCCAAAGGGTGCGAGTGGATCGTGGCTAAGCTCATTAATGACCACTCTGCCTGCGCTGATCTGCGCAGCTACCCGGTTAGCTCTTTCGGTGTTGGATGAGCTTATATAAGCGGCTAAACCATACACGGTATCGTTAGCTATTTCTATTGCTTCAGCTTCAGTTCTATACGTGATGATGGAGATTACCGGGCCAAATATTTCTTCGCGAGCAATGCGCATATTATTTGTGACGTTTGCAAATACAGTGGGTTTCACAAAATTGCCTGCTTCTAGTCCTGCAGGCTGGCCTTCGCCACCAATAAGCAATTCTGCCCCTTCTTCAATACCCAATCTTATGTATTGTTGTACGCGGTCGTACTGTTTTTTGTTTACCATAGGCCCAATATTTGTTGCCGCATTGTGTGGGTCGCCTACCTGAATCTTTTCAATCGTGGCTACTATTAGTTTCTTTACTTCGTCCAGCTTTTCTTCGGGCACCAGAAGCCTTGTTGCGGCAATACATGCCTGTCCGCTGTTCATATAACCAGCAGTTACCGCCTGGGGGATAGCCACGTTAAAATCTGCATCGTTGAGTATGATGTTGGGTGATTTACCCCCAAGCTCAAGGGTAACCCGTTTCATAGTATCTACAGCGCCACGTGCAATTGTTTTACCAACCAGCGTGCTGCCAGTGAATGATATTTTGGCAATATCCGGGTGACGTGTTATTTCTACACCAACAACTTCTCCGCGGCCATTTACGATATTAAAGACTCCCCTTGGCAAACCAGCCTCATGCAGGCATTCTGTAATAAGCTGTGTTTGCATTGCACTCATTTCGCTTGGCTTTATTACAGCAGTGCAGCCTGCGGCAATAGCAGTAGCTAGCTTTGTACAAATAAAGCCATTACTGGCATTCCATGGGGTAATGATGCCAACTACACCCAATGAGTCGAGTATCACTTTTGAAGAGCCAACCTTCCTGATGAAATCGAAATGTTTTAGAGTTTCAATTGCTGACAGAATACCATTGAGTGCATTACCTGAGCTTGCCGCAGAGAATTGCAAAGGGCCACCATATTCCTCCACCATAATGTTGGTTAAGTCATCTTTCCTTTTCAACACAGCTTCATACATTTGCTGCAGGTATGTTATGCGCTGTTCTTTGGTGGTTTTGGAAAAGGTTTTAAAGGCTTCTTTAGCTGCTGCTATAGCCTTACGCGTATCTTCTTCATCGCCCAGGATAACATGGCCTGTAAGGGTGTTGTTTGTGGGGTTGATGAGGCTGAAGCGCTCTGTGCCGTGTGGTGTTACAAATTCGCCATTGATGTAAATCTTGTCTATTGTTTTCATTTTCTTTCTTTTAAAGCAAAGGTCGGTGAGAACATAGATGGCTGTTGTGTTGAAACGCTCAATGTGTTGTGTTGAACGGCTCATTTATTCTGTGTTGATCCTTTGGACTGCTTTAATTAGGTGTTCATTTTAGGTTTAATTTTTGTGGGTCTAAGCTGACTTCGTTATTTTACTGTAGTAATAACAGATTTTATGAAACTGCCGGTTCTACTTATTGTTTTCCTGTTTATAGCCTATAGCGTAACAGCACAATTTGATTGCAATGCACTTTTGGCAAAAGAAGTTGACCAGAACCATCCTGAAGAGATGCTTAAGGAACTTAAGCATTTTACGCACTGTGGATTGGACAGTATTGATGTGCGCTACTTTATTAATGGGCCGGTAATCGGCGCAATGGTTATAAAAGTTGTGAACGCCAAGCATAGCTGTACTTATGGCGACATCTTAAGCCAAATAATGCTGGTTACCGAAACGCCTGGATATAAAGAGGTAAAGCAAAATCAAAAGAAGATGTATGCCGTAATGAGTATGCCTGTGACAGAAACCAACTGGGCAAGGAATGTTGACGTGCTCAATAAAAAATTTGATGATAGCGACCTTAATGCTATGCATAAGCTTTTTATGGATAATGCATCAAAGAGCTGGACTTACGGTCAATTGATCTATAATTATGACAACCGTAAAAAATGAAGATTTATAATTCTTGTGATAGATCGATCATACCCAGTTGTTATTTGCTGATCCAGGATTTGTATTGATTTCGTATCCACATCTTTATTTCAAGATCGCTGGCAGTGCGGCAGTAATCATACGGCATAGGGTTGGCATACATAAAGTAGCCTACGCTATCGCCCGTAAGCTTTGTCATTAGCGTAACCAGTTCAGGGGTGTAGCGCGTATCTATAAACTTTTGAAGTTCTGTGGTTTCAAAGACCTTTTGGAAATGGTACGTTTCTTTGGCCTTCTTTGAGAAAGCCTCTGCCAAAGCAGACGCGGGGCTGCCAAGCGCATTGGGATGCGTATGCGCTAATGGACGTTGATAGGTAGAGGCACGTTCAGCAGAGTCTGCGGTGTACTTTGTAAAGCTGTTGAATTTGTATGTAAAATCGTTGTACTGGTAGCTGAGTGTAGCCATTGGCACATTAATAACCTCAGTGGCAGCCTTGTACCTAATGCGCTGAACGGGTTTATAACCAATGGCTGAATATACAAGCGTATCGCCAAGGCGTGCAAATAATGTATAGTTCCCATTTGCGTCTGTATGAGTGATCTGGGCAGTGTTACGATTGGCTACATCGGCCAATAGTAAGGGCTTGCCGGTTTCCACATCGGTTACAACTCCCTGAACGGTTTGTGCACTTACTGAACAGCTAACAAATATGAAGAGTAAGATAAGGTAGAGATTCAACCTCATAGGTGCACACAATATTGGTTTTAATATGGCAAAACTAAGGTTGAATATGTGAAGGGTTGTATAAAGTTTTTAAATCAATGGTTAGAAATACAATAGTAAAGGAGCTATTGTGCCACTATATCAAATGTGCCTTGTTTGTTTCTTTCTAAAATAGTGCCTGTCGGCGAGTCTAAATATGGGATTATTGACTGATCGTAATTGGCAATAGTATTCACATCATATACGGCAGAATGTGTCAAGTCATTAAGATAGTCCTGATCTTCAGTCCCTGAAAAAAACCTCCATCCACTATCCAGATCATTAAATGGAAGCCCACGATACATGTAGTTGACCGGCATGCCATCTACGGTTATCTTATCTGTCGTAATGCAGCCACCTATTGGGGCTATGAGATCGAGTATCTCATTACTGAGTATCTTGTATTGCTTCTCCATGATATCATCGGATACTTAGATAATTCTTGGGTTTTGGTTTCATATTCAACACCAAACCAAACCCGGCGCCGTTTGGCGCAGCTACAGGCTGTAACCTTAACGAGAGGTCGCGCGATATATCAAAGTTGCGCAAGTGTGCAGATGCTACAGCGTCCAGTATCTGTATCATGTAGCCTACACCTGCAAGCAATACAGTAAAATCGAGGTATCGTTCAAAATCATCTCTTATTTGTTGTAGCTGGCTTTGTGTGTACTTGGTACTGTATTGCCCATTGGGGTAATCTATGTATGCCTGGCGATACGTATTGTAATTACTAAGGTTATACCCAAAATAGTAGGCCGATACACCAATGCCTGCGTATATGACCGGTATCTTCCAGTACTGACGGTTATAGAGCTGCCCAAGTCCTGGCAGGATAGCAGAGTACATACCCGCCTTTTTGGGGTTAGGCGCCCAGTCGGCCTTCTTTTCAGTTACTACAGTATCGCGAAGGTGTGTTACCTGTTTTACAGCCTTCAGGCTATCTTCTGTTTTCTTTTCATTTGCACTTTGTATGAGTTTAGTGGTATCTCTGAATACCGTATTCAGGTTTGTATCGGGCACGGCTTGGGCATGGGCACGAGCTGGGAGTAAAGCAGTAAGCAATACCAGCATACAAATAAAGGCAGTAAGCAAGCTTTTATAAATGGATAACCAGGTCTTCATATCTATATGCCCAAAGGTAAATGAAACCGGAACAAAAATCACTGTTCTTATAAACAACAAACCCTGCCGGTAGGGCAGGGTTTGTTGTTTGCTTTCAGGCAGGAGTTATTTCATGCCGGTAGTGTTGTTGAGCTTCATGCTGGATTTAGTCATATCATTAATGATATTTACAGTTTCTGATATGTAAATATCTTTTTTCAGGTTTTTTAACCAGTCGCTATTCTTTGTCATCGAAGCGCTGTCCAGGTTTATTCTTTCCAGGTCTTCTTTAAGATTGGTATATTCCAATGGATTAGTTTTCTTCTGCAGCTCATCCAGCTTTTTAGATGTTGCGTTTGCTTCGTCTAGTTCTTTCCTGTAGCCAGTTTCTGTTAGAGAGTAGGTATTGTTCTCTTCTTGCTTTTTCAGGTGTGCTGCGTTTTCCTCGATCAGTGTGAAAGTAGGGTTAGCAGTTACACGAGATTTGCTTAAGGTTGAAAGGTCTGCAACACTGGCAGCATTTGTTGTTGGTTTAAAGTTGGCGCGTGCTATTTCGTCCCAGCCCAATGCGGCTTTATCATGACGTTCGCCCTGATTGATCAGCTCGTAAGGATCTGGCAAATGAATGTCGGGTGTAACACCTTTCAGCTGTGTTGAACCCCCGCTAACACGGTAGAATTTCTGTACGGTTACCTTCAAAGAACCTAGTGATGACATTGGAGTTACTCCGTTAGCTGCTGTCAGTTCATCTGTTTTCATTTGTACCCTTTTCAGCGGATCAACAAACTCATCCAACGGGATAACCTTTTGCACTGTACCCTTGCCATAAGATGTAGAGCCTACTATTATCGCGCGTTTGTAATCCTGTAATGCAGCCGCCATGATCTCAGAAGCGGATGCACTATTTTCGTTGATCATTACAGCCATTGGGCCAGTATATTCTGCACCTTTATTGTTTGCGCTTAATGTCATAGGAGCGGCATCGCTGCTTTTTACCTGCACTTCGGGGCCTGGTCCTGTAAAAAGACCTGCCATATCCACCACATCGCTGAGGGAGCCACCACCGTTGTTGCGCAAGTCAAGGATGATACCCACAACGCCTGCGCCTTTCAGTTTTTCTACTTCTTTAGCTACATCTTCAGAACACCTGCGGCCGTTTATATGCTGAAAATCAGAGTAGAACTCAGGTAGATAGATATAACCTACAGGGCCATCTGTACTTTTTATAACAGCTGATTTTGCAAACACGTTATCCATCAACACCTCGCCCCTGATGATAGGTATTACTTTTATAGAACCATTTACCTTTTTAACCGTGAGGCGTACTTCTGTGCCTTTCTTTCCGCGTATAAGGTGTACAGCATCTTCTATGTCATAACCGGTAATATCAACTGGTTCCTGTGCGCCCTGGCCAACTTTCACTATCACATCTCCCGCCTTCAGCTCACCCTGCTTCCAGCATGGGCTACCTGTAATGATAGCTGCGATCTTGATGGTATTGGCTTCTTCTCGCAACTGGGCGCCTATGCCGAAGAACGTACCTGACATATCCTCATCAAACTTTTCTTTTTCTTTGGGCGGGAAGTAATCAGTATGCGGATCTTCGCTGGTAGTGATGGCGTTTATATAATAAGTAAAACGTTCATCGCCCTTTATCTTATGCATGCGTTTAAATGTGTACTCCATGTTCTTGCGTACACTTTCGCGGGCATCAGTTTCCAGTTCAGCGTCTGTTTTAGGTTTGGTATTAGCTGCTGCGGGCTTAGTTTCTGCTGTCGCGCTAAAATCTTCGGTGTCTTCCGTCAGATTTTTAGTCGTTGCATCGTCATCTTCCTTCGCTTTGCCTTTAGTGCCTTTTTTGCTTTCTTTGGTTTTATCCTGGGCATTTTTCAGTTCTACATATTTGCCCAATACCCTGAATTTGAGGATCTTTCTCCAACGGTCTTTCAGTTCGGTTTCGTTTGCTGCGTAGGTAGTTTTATCACCACTGAGCTGTATCTGTTCATCCACATCAAAGTGAAACGGCGTTTTTAGTATTTCTTTGTAGTAGCCTTCAGCATCATCTATACGTTTTGCGTATATCGCATCCATCTTATCAAAAAACTCTACCGAACCGTCCCTTATTTCATCATCGATAGCGTATTGATACTTTTGCAGTGTGTTTATGTCCTGCTGTGTGAAAAATTTCTTTTCATAATCCAGGTCTTCCAACACCTTATTATAAACCCTGTTTGAGAAGGTATCGTTGAGGTCGCGAGGGGCAAAATGTACTTCCTTAATGGCCTTGGCAATAGTGCTCTGTACTAAAATCTTCTTCTGGTCTGGCTGATTGTCATCTCCACCGCTGTATTTAAAGGAGAAAAAGGCTGCAAGCGCCCCCGTAATTACAAGCGGTATGAGGATCTTATTCTTCATGAATCGCAACATAATATTAATAATTAAATAATTCTAACAAATGTAATTGATTTGCTGTTAATAAAACGCTAATCAAAAAGCATACCTATGGGCATATTGAGGGTGATTTTGCCATGAATATATGTAGTAAATTGCACGGGAATTTGTGAATATGCAAGATATATTTTTCAAAGACCTTGGGCTGGCTGAATATGGTGTTGCCTGGGAGTTGCAGGAAGCCTTGATGAAGGAAGGATTGACCGCCAAGGCGGACTGGTATAATACCCCTCAAACAGAACGAACCGCCCTGCCTGATACCCGCCACCACTTGCTTTTTTGTGAGCATCCATCGGTATATACCCTGGGCAAAAGTGGCCATATGGAAAACCTGCTGGTAAATGATGCCAGGCTGAAAGAACTAAACGTAACTTTTTACAAGACCAACAGAGGAGGGGATATAACCTACCACGGCCCCGGCCAGATAGTGGGATACCCTATACTGGACCTTGAACTGTTTTTTACAGACTTGGGCAAATATATGCGCAGCCTTGAAGAAGCAATAATACGCACTATTGCCCACTACGGTATAGAAGGCGACCGTTTGCCTGGATCTACCGGCGTGTGGCTTGACGTGGGCACCAGCAAAGCACGCAAAATATGCGCTATGGGTGTGCGCTGCAGCAGGTGGATAACCATACACGGTTTTGCACTGAATGTAAATACAGATATGCGCTATTTTGATTACATAGTTCCTTGTGGCATTACCGACAAAAGTGTAACATCTATGGAGAAAGAACTTGGCAAGCGTATAGATGAGCAGGAAGTAAAAGATATATTAAGAAAAGAATTTGGTACGGTATTTAATGCCAATATTATTCCTGAAGTAATTGAGCAATACTAATGAAAATGTGTAACTTGAATTGGTGGGAATTTAAATAATGAAGAAAGATATTACATATCATTGGGGCGAAGATCACCTCCTTATATCGCTGGGCAATCGTGTGCAGCGGGGTATAAGGGTGTTTTTTATAGTGGAATTCATTTTTACTACAGTGCTGGCTACAATGTTCCTAGTACAGTCATTACCTTTCTCAGCGGGCTTTACGCATATATTTGCCGGTGTGTGCTCTGCGCTTATTTACCCGCTGGCTGTTTATCGTTTCCTTTCGCGGGTGTTTTTTAATGAACAGATACTTGTAGAGGAACGCGGCATAACAATAATAAGGCGCACCCCTTTTTACCGGGATATGAAATCTTATTATTGGAGCAGCATAGGACCTATACACTATGCCGGACGGGATAAAAAAACAGATCATCCGTTAAAAGGAAAATACTACGATTATTTTGGATTTGAAGCGCAGGAGCACCTGATACAGAGCCTGCATCATAATGGTAACCTATTCTTTTACTGCGGCCGAAACCAAGTACACTTTGCACGTGGTGTATATTCTTGGGATGCTGAAAAGCTGGTGCATATGATGAAAATATACGTTGGCAAACAAATGCTATTGGGCCCAGAATGGGAGCAGATGTTGCAGGAGCACGAAATGGATTATTAATAGGCTCTATTCATCAAGACTTACGGCAACAAAGCCAGTTTCAAATTCTTTATTATCCCGCTTTAAGATAAACTTGTAGAGGCCACCCTGGTGGAAATTCCGTTTGTCCATAATGATGGGGGACACAGAAAACCGGGGGATATCCATTATCATGTTGTTTTTGGCATTGAATACCTTCATACTATAAGCGTGGAATTTAACATCGGGGAGCGTAATGTTGATATTGCCACTTACATCGTCTGTGAAAACGTATTCGGACTTAATGTAATTGTATGGATTGAGTTCCGTAGCGTCTGTAACCAGTGAGATAGTGATCTTGGGCTGTTTTTTGACTAAAGAATCGTTTGTGGTAATCACTTTGAACACCGAAGAATCAAGTGTAGTTATAACGCCTTCGTCTTTAGTGCCTACTACTATTACTGTTTTCTTTTTATGTGCACCTATAGAACCATATGGAGAATAAGGTGTGGCTTCATCAGGAACAGTTATGCCCTGAGCTACATTTACGTTGCCAGAATGGGCTTGAATAACTGAGTCTGCAGCTTTGGCCACTTCTATATCCTTCTGAGTGGTTTTATCTGTTTTAATATCTTGTTTTGTAGTGGTAGTGAGGTATTTCTGTAATGAATCGTTAGATGGGAGTCTTACCCTGCGGTATTTGATCACAGAACTATCTACATACATTTTTATACGATTGCTGGTCCACGACAGATCGGAACTGAAGACTATAACCAATTCGTAGTAGTTATTGCCAGGTTGAGGGTGCCCATCAGCAAACACCTGTACCCCTTTCTGCAGATTTCTTACATAACCTACCGTGGTAAAATTCATCAAGCTATCGGAAGAGCGCTGAACGGCAATGGACTTGATGCCACTGTACTGGCATGTCCAGGTAAGTATATTTACCCCTTTGTCAGTAATGCCCGCCATGTCGGGGAGCAGTGGCTGTGCCTGCGTTGTTATAAAAAAAAGACTAATAATTATAGAGAGTGCCGCCTTAAGTACGACAGGTTTGCCGATCATTTGCCAAACTTACTGCAAAAAGCCCAACCCATTATAGCTGGAACTAAATTTTGGAATAATTTACAATTTTACTTTTTTGGTGGCCTTGCCATCATCCTTTATTTTTAACGCTGTAACTCTCTGATGGTTATATTTATATCTTTAACACCACTACTACAACAAAAAACATGAAAGGTTTATTCACTAAAAAACCATTAAGTAAACTCATACTCGACAGCGGCGATGGGGTAAATAACCTAAAGCGTACCCTGGGGGCAGGTAACCTGGTTGCACTGGGTGTAGGGGCTATAATAGGTGCAGGCTTGTTTGTACGCACCGCTGCAGCCGCAGCTAACAATGCGGGTCCGTCTGTTACTATTGGCTTTATTGTAGCAGCTATAGGATGTGCATTTGCCGGGCTTTGTTATGCAGAGTTTGCATCAATGATACCTATTGCAGGTAGTGCATACACTTATTCTTACGCTACAATGGGCGAACTTGTAGCATGGATAATAGGGTGGGACCTGGTACTAGAATATGCAGTAGGGGCTGCTACAGTAGGTATTGCATGGAGCGAATACCTGAATAAACTGCTTGAAATATTTAACCTGCACATCCCGGAGGAATGGTGCCATTCTCCATTTGAGACCTTTAAAGACGCGGCAGGCATGTCTCACCATGCTTATATGAATGTACCTGCGCTCTTCATTATATTTATGCTTACCCTCCTACTAATAAGAGGAACAAAAGAATCTGCGTTTGTAAATGGTATTATAGTCATTACCAAGGTGACAATAGTAGTACTGTTTATTATATTTGGATGGAGCTATATTGTACCGGCCAACCACATACCTTATATCCCAGCACCTACTACCTATACTGACACACAGGGTGTAGCGCACAATTATGGTGGTATATGGGGGATACTAGGTGCTGCGGGAACGGTGTTCTTTGCATTTATTGGATTTGATGCGGTATCTACAGCAGCACAGGAGGCAAAAAATCCGAAAAAAGATATGCCTATTGGTATATTGGGCTCACTGGTTATCTGCACTATCTTATATATACTGTTTGCGCACGTACTTACGGGGGTTGCCAGTGTAAACGATTTCCGTACACAGGGTAGGGAAGCATCTGTTACCTACGCCATTAAAACTTATATGACCAACTATGGCTGGCTTGCTAATTTAGTAACTGTAGCCATATTATTTGGTTTTTCGTCTGTGATATTGGTGATGCTGATGGGACAAAGCCGGGTATTTTACAGTATGAGCCGTGATGGTTTGGTACCTAAGCTATTCTCTGACCTGCATCCTAAATTCCAAACCCCCTATAAGAGTAACTGGATATTTTTAGTACTGGTGGGCGCATTTGCTGCGTTTGTGCCAGGTGATATTGTAGGCGATATGACCAGTATAGGTACTTTGTTTGCATTTATACTGGTATGTGCCGGAGTGTGGATCATGCGGGTGAAAAATCCTGAAATACCTCGCCAGTTCAAAGTGCCGATGGTGCCACTTATCCCAATATTGGGTATAGTTGTATGCGCACTTATGATAGCCGGTCTGGGTTGGACCAATTGGCTACGTTTGATAGCATGGCTGATCATTGGTTTGGTTATCTACTTTAGCTACAGCCGTAAAAACAGCAAGCTGAATAACGAGTAGTGTTTACAATTTTAAAATAATGAAAGAGGGTGTTGTTTCGTATAGAAACAACACCCTCTTTCATTATTTTAGCTCCTAATTACCAAATCCACCACCCGGTGGTGGGCCACCCATACCACCAGGTCCGCCTCCGCCAGGACCTCCAGGCATACCTCCCGGTGGAGGGCCATCGCCATGCATATGCATGCCGCCATCATCAGGATGACCATTTTGTTGCTGAGTGGGTAATGCGCCTTTAAAATGACGAATGGTATAGGTGAGTGTAAACATAAAGTACTGTTTCAATACCTGGGTGGTACTGTTTTCTATATAAGTGTCTGTGACCGTGCGGCTGATGCTTTTATTCTGGTTCAGCATATCGTAGGCTGTTATACGCGCCTCAAGTGCTTTACTCTTCAGGAACTTGTATCCCAGGTAGGAGGTCCATAAAATATAGTTTTCATTGCCGCTGGTATTGGTAAGGGTGCTGTAGTACGTTTCTGCAAGGTTGGTATTAAGTACCACCCCTTTAAAGAATATCCAGTTTACTTTAACCCCTACTACGTGACTGTAATAATTGTTGGTGGCCTGGCTCTGTAATGTATTGTTCACAAAATTGTAATTGCCGGTGTAAGAGAGTGTGAAGTCGAGGTTCTCGCTGACGTTACTGCTCAATACTACACCTGCAGTTGGTGCATAGTTGTTTGAGAATGATTCTTTACCGCTAATAGTGCCCGGGCTACGAGTGTAGGATACACCACCGTTGAGATTAATATTGCTTTTGATGAAGTCGGCCGGGATGCCATATGTAAGGAAGGCTTTGTTGTTCCAGTACCCATTCAGGTTTACGGGTAACGTGAGTTGGCTACCCTTGTTTATCCTTATTCCATCTGTCAGCAAGCTATCCCTGTTAAAAAGATAAGTAGAGTTGGCAATGTAATTACTTATGTTTTGGGCATACAGGTATAATAGGAATGTATGGGCGTTCTTAGCCTTGGTAAGACCATAGCGTACTATGAGTGTCTGCTCAAAATCCTGCCTCAGGGCCTGGTTGCCAGTAGTGAGTAGTAGCGGATTGCTTATGTTTATTACATTTTGCAATTGTGATATGCTGGGCGCTGTAGTGCTGGTGCGATACATGATGCGCAGATTGCGGCCATCTGCAAACCGGTAGTTGAAGAACATATTGGGCAATATGCTCTGGAAAGGTTTGGGGTTTGTTATGGTATCGTAAGGATAATATTGTTGGCCTTCCAGGGTAGCGCTTTGTATATTAACGCCTATTGCAAAATTGAGTTTCCTGTCACCAATGCGATAGCTTACACCTCCTTTCTGTGTGGTATATGTATTGTCGTATTTGTTGGATAGCAAACCATCGTGAGTAGTATATTGTTTTGTTGTATCATTATACAAGTTGGTTTCCTGATCGGCCTTGCTTTTGGTATAAGATGGATTGTAGGAAAACATGAGTTGCCCTTTTTTTCCTATTGGTTCTGTATAATTAAGACTTGCAGAATAGGATGCAGCATTGTTGTATAAGGAATATTGATCATTAAGCATTGTAATGGTATCAATTATACTACCCATCAAATTACCGCTATTTGAAATGGTGGTGCCACTTCCTGATTTTTCGTTTAACGAATTGCTGAGGTTTAAAGATATGGTTCTGCGTGGCTTATGAAACTTATGCTGGAAAAGGACGTTGTTGGAAAAGCTGTAGCCGGAATAGTTGGATGTGTTTAAGTTGTTGGCTGCAACTTTGGACTGGTCTATGCCATTCAACGCGCTGGTTGTAGTATCCACCTGGGTTGTATAGCTGTTGTTGTTTTGAAAACTGACATTGGGGGTAATGATAAGAGAATTGAAAGAGTCTATTGTGTATTCGAACCTGAAATTTACACGGTGGTTCAGGTTCTTGGTTTCAGAGTAGTCGCGCTCCCCGTACTGCAGCGTACTGTCTTTGTTGCCTGTGAAGTAATCCCTGTTCAATACTGTATTGTTGGTATTGTCGGTTGAGTTGAAAAAGTAACTCCCAGTTACTTTTATCTTTTTACCCCAATTATCGCTGTAGTTAAAACCTACAGAGTTGGTATTTGTAATACCCCCTTGCTGGCCTACCAGGAAGTTATTAGCAGTGCTTCCGCCCCGCCCACCTGAGCCACCTCTATTACCGCCGCCGCCACCGGTTACCCCCAAAATATCCTGCGAGCTGAAGTTTTGCTGGTTGATATTGTTAGAGAGTCCTATTAATGAGATGCGTTGGTCGCCATTAAAATAGTTGAGGCTTTCGCCGGCAATATACCTGTCGTCTGTTCCATAGCCACCATATATCTTTCCAAACTCACCATTGCTTTTGTTCTTCTTGGTAATGATGTTTATGGTTTTTTGGGAGTTGCCATCATCGAAGCCAGTAAACTGTGCCTGATCGCTTAGTTTATCAAATACTTGTATTTTATCTATTACTTCAGATGGCAGGTTGCGCAGCGCAAGGGTAGGGTCGGTACCAAAAAATGGTTTGCCGTCCACATATACCTGCTGCACTGTCTCTCCATTTACTTTTACCCCTGTGTTGTCCGATGTTACGCCCGGCATTTTTGTCACCAGGTCTTCGGCGGTAGCATCGGGGTGGGTTTTAAAGGCATCGGCGTTAAATTGTGTGGTATCGCCCAGTTGCGTGGCACGTATCTGCGTGCTCTTAACAGTTACTGTTTTCAGCTCGTTGCTCCCTGCCTTCATTTTAAGCGTGCCGAGGTTCACATTGCTGGTGGTTACATTCACAGTCTGGCTTACGGTCTGGTACCCCAGATAGATGGCTTTGAATATATATCTGCCTGGTTTTACATCATCTATAGAGAATGCACCGTTGGCATCAGTAACCGCCCCCACCTTACCCGTGGTGTCTGAAAGTGTGGTAAGCACCACAGTTACTTGTATGAGCGATGAATTGTCTTTGCTATCGAGCAATGTACCGGTAACGCTGTAGGCCTGGGCTATTGTTGCATATGGAATGAGCGCAGCTATACAGCACAGCGCCAGTTTTCTTAGGTGTTGTATCATGATGTCTGGGTAGCCCCTTAGATGCAAGGTTACTTGAAAAGTTTAACGGAGGAGGTATAAATGATGTGAAAGAGATGGTTTTGGGGGTAAGCGATCTGCCAAGCGCTATATATATAACATGTAGCGCCTGATTAATTGGTTGTTATTTTGTGCTTTTGCGCAGGCTATCTATGTTTATTGCTACAACTTTAGCGGTAGCCCTATCAATAACAGTGCTCTTCTCATCATCTGATACTACTATTTCCCCCTTATCTATGTCTGTGTTCTTCGGAAAGATGCGTAATGCCATTTGGGCCAGCTCATTGGCTACCTGTTGGCGTTTTGCGTCGGTGGCTTTAAAGAGCTGTACATCTCCAAGGGTTACATCAAGTGTTTTATTGTCTTTTACCTCTATTGTAACACTGGCTACATTGGGATAGGTCTTAAAAATGCTGTCTTTCATGTCTCCTATATATTGCATGTTCGATTCTGTAGTGTCTTTACACCCGCTACCTACCAT
>Ga0206982_1003_pt1:0-62500 | contig 95241 bp, 83 predicted proteins | sample Alteio_BWMinCont_18_FD_153493 | JGI IMG/M metagenome (GOLD analysis project Ga0206982, IMG submission 153493) | Enriched cells from forest soil in Barre Woods Harvard Forest LTER site, Petersham, Massachusetts, United States -... | ecosystem: Environmental > Terrestrial > Soil > Temperate... | reverse complement strand
CTTCACTACAACTTTGCATTGATTTTGAGTAACAGATGTGTAGCATAGTTGGGAGGCTACGAAGCAGGTGCGCCAGCATTTGTGGAGCCAACGTTGAAATACCAACCTTCTGTTACTTAGAGTCTAACCCGCAATGCGGGGACATTGCATGGTGGGTAGTTTGACTGGGGTGGTCGCCTCCTAAAGAGTAACGGAGGCTCGCAAAGGTACCCTCAGTACGGTTGGTAATCGTACGTAGAGCGCATTAGTAAAAGGGTGCTTGACTGTGAGACTGACTAGTCGAGCAGGTGCGAAAGCAGGCTAAAGTGATCCGGTGGTTTCCGAATGGAAGGGCCATCGCTCAAAGGATAAAAGGTACTCCGGGGATAACAGGCTGATCTCCCCCAAGAGCTCATATCGACGGGGAGGTTTGGCACCTCGATGTCGGTTCGTCACATCCTGGGGCTGGAGAAGGTCCCAAGGGTTGGGCTGTTCGCCCATTAAAGTGGCACGTGAACTGGGTTCAGAACGTCGCAAGACAGTTCGGTCTCTATCTGTGGTGGGCGCTAGTAAATTGAGAGGACATGCTCTTAGTACGAGAGGACCGGAGCGTATGTGCCGCTGGTGTATCGGTTGTGCCGCCAGGTGCAGTGCCGAGTAGCTATGCACAGTCAGGATAAGCGCTGAAAGCATCTAAGCGCGAAACCTTCCTCAAGATGAGTTTACTTTTAAGGGCCGTTATAGACGATAACGTTGATAGGCTATAGGTGTAAAGGTGGTAACATCAAAGCCGAGTAGTACTAATTGCCCGTAAGCTTTAACTTTTTTTATGTCAGTGTAAACTGATCATCTTACTAAACAATAAAATTGCTTCACCCAATATGTCTCGATATTTTAGTCTGAACCCCTGAACAGGGTTCACCGCTAATAACCATCTTATGGTGGTATTGCCGGGGGTGTTCACCTCTTCCCATTCCGAACAGAGAAGTTAAGCCCCCCATGGCCGATGGTACTGCATATCGCGGGAGAGTAGGTAGCTGCCATATTTATTCTAAATGCCTTTACACTTAACTGTGTAAAGGCATTTTTCGTTTTATACCCTATTGCGAACAATGATGTTAAGCCCCCCACTGGTTCCGATAACTATCGGAATACTGCCATATCGCGGGAACGTAGGTAGCTGCCATATTTATTCTAAATGCCTCAACTAACCTTGAGGCGTTTTTTTATGCACACTATTCACCTGTTGTCAGATGGACCTAAGTTTATGCAACCAGGCAGTAACATGGTATTCCCATAAGGTATATTTTGGGGTTATCATGAGACACGGCCATTCATGAGGTGCCTGTATAGATATGCCGACAGTTTATACGAGATAGGACTGCAAGAAGATGCTGTAGTGGTATTAGAGGTAATAATGAGGCACTATATTATGCCGCCCATGTGCAAATAGTATGGCAGGACACTGATGGGGCCATTGCATGGTTAAAAAAGCACGCGAAGAGGTAGAATGATACAGCTGTGGCAACGCTATTTATCAGTTCTATTCCTATAATTAAGGTCATAATTGTAATAAACCGCCTGTTACGAGCAATTAAACAATTAAGAAGTTATTTGTTACTAATAACAAAAAACCGCCTCAAAATTGCTTTTGAGACGGTTTGTAAATATTAGGGAGCTAATTAAGCTATTTCAACTTCAGCACCAGCTTCTTTCAGCTTTGTAGCCAAATCATCAGCCTCAGCTTTGCTTACGCCTTCTTTAACAGCCTTAGGAGCGCCATCTACCAGTTCTTTAGCTTCTTTCAGACCAAGACCTGTAAGATCTTTAACTGTTTTTACAACGTTCAGCTTGTTAGGGCCGGCAGCTTTCAGGATAACGTCGAAAGCAGTTTTTTCAGCAGCAGCAGGAGCAGCAGGACCAGCAGCAGCAGGAGCAGCAGCGGCAACAGCAGCAGGCTCAATGCCATACTCGTCTTTCAGTATTGTAGCTAATTCGTTAACTTCTTTTACAGTAAGGTTAACCAGTTGTTCTGCGAATGATTTTAAATCTGCCATTGTTATGATTTTTTTGTTTGTTTTTAATGTTGTTAATGGTACTTATGTTGATACTTGGAAGCCTTATTTTATGCGGCAGCTATGCTGCCCGTGTAATTTATGCTGCGCGTTCTTCCAGGGCTTTTACAAGTCCTGCAAGTTTGCTGCCTGCATTCAATCCACTCATTACATTGTTTATTGGAGACTGCAACAAACCAATGATCTCGCCGATCAGTTCGTTCTTGCCCTTCAGTGTCTTCAGTGCATCCAACTGGTCGTCGCCTGTAAATACATCACCATCAATGAAAGCAGCTTTCAAAACTGGTTTCTTGGTGTTTGCAGTCTGACGAAAAGAGCTGATGATCATTGCGGGCTCCTTAGCGTTCTCAGAGAACAGCAGAGCAGTAACGCCATGTAATGCATCGAAAGAACCTTTGAAACGTTCTGTATCCAGTTGTTCCATTGCCTTCCTGATGAGTGTATTCTTTGCAACCTGCATTTCTACATTCTTTTCGAAGCAGATGCGGCGCAGTTTGCTCACCTGTTCTACCGTTAAAGATTCGGTATTGGTGATGTAAAAATTATTGTACTGGGTAAATTTACCCTTTAGTACTTCTATTGCTTCTGATTTTTGAGCAGGTGTCATTTTTTAATTTTTTGTCCTCCCTTGCCTTCTTAGGCAGTTTGTGCGGAGGTGTGATCTAAATGTTTGTTACCACGTCCTTATCCTTTGCAGGAAAGGTGTTTACGCTACAGTTTTAGTATCAATAGCTAATCCTGGGCTCATTGTTGCAGCCAGGCTTATGCCTTTAAGGTAAGTGCCTTTAGCAGTAGCAGGCTTCATACGTATCAGGGTGTTTATTAGTTCCTGTGCGTTTTCAGCAAGCTTAGCTGGCTCAAAAGATATACGGCCTATAGATGCATGTATGATACCGGCCTTGTCTATCTTGAAAGCTATTTTACCACCTTTTACTTCATTTACAGCGTTGGCCACATCATTAGTCACCGTACCGGTCTTAGGGTTTGGCATCAGGTTACGTGGACCCAGTATTTTACCAAGGCGGCCTATTTTAGGCATTACAGATGGTGTTGCAACAATTACATCAACATCTGTCCATCCGCCTTCTATTTTAGATACAAATTCATCAAGGCCTACGAAATCGGCACCTGCTGCTCTTGCTTCTGCTTCTTTATCGGGGGTACATAATACCAATACGCGTTTAGTTTTACCTGTACCATGTGGCAAGGTAACTGTACCGCGTATAGCCTGATCTGCCTTCTTAGGATCAACACCCAGGCGTATATGTACGTCAACAGAGCTATCAAATTTGGTTATGTTGATGCCCTTCACGGTAGCTGCAGCTTCAGCCAGCGTGTATTGTTTATTTTTATCCAGTTTAGCTTCTACAGCTTTTCTTTTTTTAGTGATTGCCATCGCTTCAAAAAATTAAATAAGGTGAATTAAATTCGGGATGATGCGTTAAAATGAATTACGCGTTACTTCCCCATGGTGCAGTGCCTTCAACAGTGAAGCCCATGCTGCGTGCAGTACCTGCAACCATTTTCATGGCGCTTTCGATAGTGAAGCAGTTCAGGTCAGCCATCTTGTCTTTAGCTATTTCCTCTACCTGTGCCCATGATACCTTACCAACTTTAATGCGGTTTGGTTCTTTAGAACCTGTTTGTTGCTTGGCGGCGTCCATCAGCTGTATAGCTGCAGGCGGTGTTTTAATTACGAACTCAAAAGATTTATCGGTAAACACAGTAAGTGTTACAGGTAATACCTTGCCGATCTTGTCTTGGGTACGTGCGTTGAATTGTTTGCAGAATTCCATGATGTTAACACCCTTGGAGCCTAATGCCGGACCGATTGGAGGTGCCGGGTTGGCTTGGCCGCCTTTTACTTGCAGCTTTACAAAGCCAGAGATTTCTTTAGCCATTTTTTATTATTTTTGGTTTTAGCGAATCCCGGTAGTTTCTTCTTTCAAATCCACCCCGGTTTATTCTCCCAAATGCAACCTTATTAAAAGAGCAATATGAGAATTGGACGGCAAAGGTAAGTACATATTTAATATGCAGCAAAAAATATTTTGAAAATACAGTAATAAATTTATAGACATAGATTACCCGGAGTGAAAGACACTTATAGATGACAGGCTGTTGCAACATTTGAGGGTATGCCAGCAAAAATGTATCTTACGCAGCCATAGTATTCAAACTTCCTGAATAACAATAATGATGCAACCATTTACTGTAATAGAAATAAATACAAACGGTACTACAACCCCGCAAATAGAAGATGATATAGAAGTGCTGTTGATACAGGACGGAGAGGTGACTGTGGGTAAACTGAGTTATGATACAGAGAACGACTTTTCATCGCTGGCAATAGATAGCCCGCTGAATGAGGATGAATTATATAAGGAGGCTAATGCACTAATCAAAGAAAAGTATCCTCATTATTTGGACACACTTACCTCTGTAGTGTTGGTAGCGCCAATAGAGCTGGCAGAGAAGATGGAATGGTAGGCTAATTTTGTTGATTTAATGATTCAACAAGTCATTGTCAAAATCAAAGTTATTCCTGGTCTTATGTGCATTAAAGGCTGCAGGGTCGCCATATGGCCCCAAATACTTATCTGAGCCGAACCCCAATATCATATAGAAAACAAACGGAAGGAATACCAACCCAACCGTAAATCCTTCTGTTTTACCAAAGCTTTTTGAAAGCATATTTACGGTCCATACATGCCATATTATACCAATGTAGGGTATAAACATAAGAAATATCCACCACCAGGGCTTACCTGTTATTTGTAATAGAATAATAATGTTATACACTGGTATAATAGCTTTCCAGCCTTCTTCACCGGCCTTCTCAAAAGTCTTATACAGTCCAACTATCATCAATATTATTAGCGGTAACCCTATAAACAGGAACATCATAAGCATTATTCCTAAAATTGCGGCTGTATTCATATAGTGTCTTTTAATAAACCAACGCAATATAAGTTATTGTATGGGATTAATCGAAAAGTGAATTCAATAGTTGATCCAGTGTTGTTCACGACATTGCTTAGTCGGATTTATGTAAATGTAATGGACTATATACAAAAAAGTGCCGCACAAGGCGGCACAGATAAATTATAGAAGGATAGACGAATTAAAGTTTGACAACAGGCAATACACGTTGTGCACCGTTTTGTGCTATTTGCACACCATAGTAGCCCTTAGGCCAGTTGCTGCAGTTAATAACGGTTTCTGTAGTTCCACCGTTTGCATGTATGTTTTGGGTAGTTACTACACGGCCGCTCATGTCATATACGTTTACATTGTAAACGCCTGTGCCTGCACCTTCCATTTTTATATTGAACTGATTGGTGGCAGGATTAGGGAATGCTTTTATTGCTATATCCTGGGCTAGTTCTGCAATGCCGGTTGTTTCTTCTGCGAGTGTGATAGATATATTGTTGCATACATCAGGAGCATCGGCTAAATTATTACCATTCACTGCATTTAATGTACAATACATAGTTACAGTACCTGTACCCGCTGCTGGAGCTGCCCATGTAAATGCAGGTACATGATATGTACCAGATGTTCCTGTCAATGGCATATTATGTTCCACCAACTCAATACCATTTATATTGAATATATGACTATTTGCTGGTGTACTGTTATTGCCTGCCTGTGCCTGGCTGCCATTAACGCCCGATACTACAGCATATTGATATCCGAATTTCGGAAGATTGGATGTATTATGTCCTGTAATAGTTACATTGTAAGTTATACCAGGTTTGTATTTTGTAACAACGGTACCTGCACTATCAACAACTATAGTTACACTTGTGTTGGCTGATGTGCCACCGTGGCAGGTTGAACCTGAACATGTTTTAGGTTGATTCAAACTGCCTGTACAATTAAGAGAACCACCTGCTGCAGGCCCAACATTATAACTGCTGAAAGATAAAAAACCGATTCCGGCAAATAATGTAAATAGTAAAATTCTTTTTTTCATGAAAGTTTCTTTAAACAAGGAGTTGATTTGAAAAATAACAACAAATTATATGCCTAAATTAAGTTTTGTAAAAAGAATATCAAAAAAATTTCTGCTGAAGTGGGAATAAAGGCCAATGAACACAATTTAAAATAGTTTTATTATGGTTCCTTATCTTCGCGCGCAGTTATGGGTCATAAAAAATTAATAAAATTCCAGGCTATACTGGGCTATGCCAATGTGCTACAGTTTCCTGAGGACATGAAAGGGAAGTGGAACAGCTTTTTTAAAAACAATAATCCTATAACCCTGGAGCTGGCTTGCGGTAAAGGCGAATATAGCGTAGGGTTGGGACGGCAAAATCATGATCATAATTATATAGGGATAGACATAAAAGGCAACCGCATATATACCGGCGCTAAAACAGCACTAAATGAACACCTGGATAATGTGGCCTTTTTGAGGGCACAGATAGGGCTGTTGACAAAATATTTTGCGCCCCGTGAGGTGACAGAGATATGGATCGTTTTTTCTGATCCCTTCCTTAAAAAAGAATCGAACAGGCTTACACACTCCCGTTTCCTGCACTTGTACGAGCAGGTGTTGGTACCCGGAGCACGCATCAACCTGAAGACAGACTCTTTAGAGCTGTATAATTTTACACTGGAGACCATTGCAGAACAGGGTTGCGTGATACACGAAAATATTGCAGACATTTATGGTAAGGGCATGGCAACCGGCCCCCTTGCTATACAAACATTTTACGAAAAGATGCACCTTGCAGAAGGGCGTACCATTTACTACATATGCTTTTCATTGCCGGAAGATGGGGTAAAACTTTCAGGCCGCTTTGCAAGAAAAGAAGAGGAAGAGGCTGGAGATGACTGAGGGCCTTGACTATATGATATTGCCGGATGGCAGATTGGTGTTTACAGCAAAATACCTGCTTGAGCGTGGGTTTTGCTGTGGTAATGGTTGTCTTAATTGTCCATATGAGTATATAAACGTGCCGGAGCCCCGGCGTACAGAACTTATAAACACCCGTTGGCACAATGACAAAAGATAATCCACACGATATTTACGAAGCTATATATGATGTTGTACGTATGATACCACCTGGCCGGGTATCAACTTATGGCGCTGTGGCAGCAGCTGTAGGCGCGAAGTCGGGCGCACGCATGGTGGGCTATGCTATGAATCAATGCCGCGGATTAAGGCCCAAGGTGCCAGCACACAGAGTGCTGAACAGGAATGGTGAGCTAACAGGCCGACATCATTTTGTGCCTGAAGAACTGATGCAACAAAAACTGGAAAAGGAAGGAATAAAAGTGATGGATAATAAAGTAGTAGCATTTAAACAGCTTTTTTGGGACCCGATGAAAGAGTTGTAATAGCTGGAATAGTTTTTGCATCTATTTAGAAAACATTGAAAATTAGATAATTGTATGTTCGTAGCCGCAGGCAGAAAGACCAGAACCCTTTTTATAGCAGTCGTATTTATACTCCCGATAATCATCACATCCTGCCAGGGACACCGGATCAAAAAATCTACGTTTACTAATACTTCAGATGCAGAAAATTTTGCCGAAAAACTGGAAAAAATAATAAAACCTGTTGACACTATAGGAATAGCAAAGAATCCACATACTACTAATGAGTATATGCGGTACGTGTACCAGGTTACAGACTACCAGAGTGTATGGATGGAACATAATAAACCAGGCAAGGCCGCTACATCTTTTTTGCAAGAGCTGGAAGATGTGAGCAGCGATGGTCTGAACCCCGAAAAATACCATTTGACTGAGCTTAAAAAACTTTTAGGTGTAGTGGGTGGAAGCAATACCAATAATATGGATAGCATTTTGGGCCTCGATACTATGCTTACCAGCAGCTATCTTGCTGTAACCCATGATCTGTTGTTTGGTGAAATAGCACCGAAATTGGCAGATTCTCTCTGGCACCATAAAAATGATTCTTTGTTTCCAGGACCACAAGCGTTGGTGCATATTGATGAAAAGTATATTCCCCTCAATGACTACCGCAGTACTGTACCTACTTATGCGTTGTTGCGCGATGAATACAAACTGTATAGTGATCTTGTTAAAAATGCTGATTTCAAAAATGCCCAGGCTAAAGTGCAGGACGCTAAATCCGGTACTCATGACACTGCTATGCAGAACGCCATCAATTATATAATGAAGAGCGAAGTGCCGTGGATGGATGTGCAGTCTAATGATACAATGAGTGATGAAATGCAAACCATAAAATGGTACCAAACTTATATGGGGGTAAGAAACGTTACCGGTAAACTGGATACCGGCACTATAAACCGCCTTACTATAACGCCAGAGCAACAAATGCAGAAACTGCAGGCCAATTTGGAGCGTGTGCGCTGGATGCAAAAAGATTTTGGTAACCTGTATGTAGTGGTAGATGTACCGTTGATGGAACTGTTTTTAAGGAAAGATGGACAAACGGAAATGCATATGCGCACAGTAGTGGGCAAGCCCGAGAGGCAAACACCTGCGCTGGATGCGAACATGGCAAATGTGGTAATAAACCCGCCATGGGGTGTGCCGCCAACTATACTGAAACAAGATGTGCTGCCAGGTATAACCAAAAGCGGCGCAAAATACCTTGCAAAAAAAGGACTAAAGGTATATGATCATAAAGGCAATAGCATACGTGCAGGGTCTGTAAACGGACGCAACTACAAGAACTATGTGTACAAGCAGGACCCCGGAGATGATAATGCGCTAGGTTATGTCAAATTCAACCTTCCTAATAAATGGGATATATACCTGCACGATACCCCGCACCGTGGTGATTTTGTGAAGAACTATCGTGCCCTAAGCAGTGGTTGCATACGCCTGCAGCAGCCGCAAGAACTTGCTTTGTATATACTAAGCCAACTGGAAGGAAAACGATATACCCAGGATCGCCTGGATTCTGTTATAGATACACACAAGACACGCTGGGAAGTAATGAAAACAAAGATACCTGTGCATATTGTTTACCTTACCAATTTTGAGGATACTACAGGGAAGCATCTCAAGTTTATCAATGATGTATATGGGCGTGATCCGTTGCTGATATCTTTACTGAAATGATGCGTGTAATTTCCTGACGCTATCTACATTACCCCTAGCTGATACAAATTGCACGATTGTGTCTGTAGGCAATGGGATGGTAAAATCGGGCATCATGTTTTCGTCTGGCAGGTGGTTGGTTTTCTTGTTCAGCCAGTAAGCTGTTTTCATGTATGTCTTGTCAGGGTAGTATATAAAAAGGCAGGTGCCGTCTTTTATTTTATTGATAATGGGTGTTGATAATTTAGCCGGTACTGCAGGACAACCCCAGCTTCGACCTATATAGTTATTACTACGCGCGAATTTTTCGCATACATATGGTGCGCCATGCAGTACAATACCCCTGTCGTAAGCAGCATCGTTAAAGCCATTGTCAATACCTTGCAGGTGTAAGGAAAGTCCATGTTCGCCAATATAGGTATCGCTGGTTATATAGAAGCCCAGGCTGCTTTGGTGAGAATTGTTGTCGTTTGAAAAAGCAGTAGCAAATTCCTCTCCTGAACCATGACCATGCGCAACGTAGGTATTGTACACTACTTTCTTTGCACGCAGGTCTATAACCCACATACGGTTTTCTGTAGATGATAGCGTGAAGTCGCAAACGGTAAGCATTTCGTTATCAACGTTCAGCTTACCGGCACTCCTGATGTTCAGATAGCCGCGCATTGCTTTATTGAACACTTCGTAAGAAAGCTGTTTACAATTGCTAAAGTCAATTTGTTTGTACATTTTAGAAATGTAATCATCCACTTTTGATTCTGTTACAGTTAAAGCAGAAAGCGTTTCATCTGCTTTAACGGGCTTTGATGCAACGGCTGTAACCAGGTAAACACAAACACACAATATCAATTTCTTCATATACCTTTTTAAGAAAGCTTAGTTACAAAATTTATTTGTGGGGTACTTTCAAAGATAACCACCACAGCCATACGGCCAAAAGATATGGTGCCTTTTTAGAGTGGCTTTAACATATATTGGCATCTTGTGACACGTGACAGACAAATGATTAATTGTTAGCAGATTATGTAGTTATTGTATATAATCTGCTTTGATAGCGCTATGATGTTTTTGCTATATCTGGTAAACAATCTTTCCTTCTATTTTGTGTACATTTGGTGGTCTAAAAATATTTTTGTTATGAAAGAGGTATATATTGTATCGGCCGTACGCACACCGATAGGTAGCTGGGGCGGATCATTAAAAGATTTTTCTGCTACACAACTGGGTGCCAAAGCCATAAAAGGTGCAGTTGAGAAAGCAGGGATAAAGGTTGAAGAAATTAATGAAGTATTGATGGGCTGCGTGATGCAAGCCAATCTGGGCCAGGCTCCTGCTCGCCAGGCATCTAAATTTGCAGGTGTACCAGACAATGTGCCTTGTACTACAATCAATAAAGTATGTGCCAGTGGTATGAAAGCCATTATGCAGGGCGCTCAATCCATCATGCTGGGTGATAATGATGTAGTTGTAGCAGGCGGTATGGAAAGCATGAGTAATGTGCCTTTTTATAATGCCAACCAACGCTGGGGTAATAAATATGGCAATGTTACTTTGATAGATGGTCTTGCAAAGGATGGTCTTACAGACGTGTACAATAACTACGCAATGGGCAATGCAGCTGAACTTTGTGCAGCAGAATGCCATATAAGCCGCGAAGAGCAGGATGCATTTGCTATAAATAGCTATAAGAAAAGCCAGGCATCCGTAAACGAAGGCCGTTTTGAAAATGAAATAATACCTGTAGAAATACCACAACGCAAGGGCGACCCGATAAAATTTGCAAAGGACGAAGAACCCTTCAATGTAAAATTTGAAAAGATACCTGAATTGAAATCAGCCTTCACTAAAGATGGTAGCGTGACTGCTGCAAATGCAAGCACAATGAATGATGGCGCTGCTGCACTGGTGTTGATGAGTAAAGAAAAAGCTGAAGCGCTGGGCATTAAGCCGCTGGCCGTGATACGTGGCTATGCAGATGCTGAACAGGCACCTGAATGGTTTACCACTTCACCATCGCTTGCTGTGCCTAAAGCTGTTGCCAAGGCTGGCCTTAAAATGGAAGATGTAGAATATTTTGAACTGAATGAAGCATTTAGTGTGGTAGGTGTAGTGAATACGCAAAAAATGCACCTTGATCCTGAAAAGGTAAACGTAAATGGTGGCGCTGTGGCATTAGGGCATCCTTTGGGTGCAAGCGGTGCGCGCATCATAGTTACATTGCTGAATGTACTGCAGCAGAAGGGCGCTAAGTATGGTGCAGCTGGTATATGCAACGGCGGTGGCGGTGCAAGCGCAGTAGTAATAGAACGTTTATAATTGTAAGTACGATCCATATTAAGTAACGGCCGGGAGTAATAATCCAGGCCGTTTTTTTATTTTACACCTGAAATACCAGATACCATGATCAAAAGAATTGCCTTTGTTTTCCTGCTTGCTTTACCAGCTTGCCTTATGGCACAGCAAAAAGAGTTTTGCAGCGGTATAGATATGCTGGTGCAGGCGGCTCCAGCAGGCTTTAAGACCGTAAAGGATAGTATAGTTAAGATAAATGAGAAAGGCATTGTTTGGGCTTGCAAGGTGTCTGTACCCGGAGTGATAACAGGGCGCATCATTTCTGTTATGGGTTTGCGATACGAAGGGGCTTTGTTCCAATCGAGAAACCTGGCAGAGGTGCAGCAGGCATATGAAAAATATAAAGGCTTCCTGAATGGCTGCCTGTTGGATAAAGGATACGTATTGAGTTATGGCGATAACTTTTACCCCGGCCTTGAAGCGTATAAAAAGCTGGTGTATATGTCAACAAAGGACGATGCCCCCACACCTCCACCACATGTATCTATGGAAACAGATTATTCAAAACAGACAGGGGCATACACTATTGTGCTGTATGTATGGCAGCATTAGCAGGCTTTGATAATTGTTTGTGCGCTTTATACAGGCCCGGTAGGAAACACACTGCAAGCACAAGTCCCATACATCCCTGCAATCCAACAGTGACCCGCGCACCAATATGATCTGATAAAAGGCCTATAAAAAAACTTCCTATAGGCTGCATGCCAAAGAATGCCATGGAGTAAAAGCTCATTACCCGGCCACGCATATGATCGCCAACTTCAGTTTGCACCAATGTATTGCCGGCTGCTATGCAAGTCATCATACCACCACCTGCTACTATAATAAAGAATAATGCAAGAGGCAATTGGGTACTAACTGCAAACAGAAACAAACCCAACCCAAAGAAGAAAGAAGCTATCAATATATACCTGTTGAGATTATGGCCTGTTTTGCGTGAGGCCAGGAAATATGCGCCCGCTAATGATCCGAGTCCTGAGCAGGCACTCAGCAAAGTGTAAGTTTTAGCATTGCCATGAAAGATATCTTTGGCAAATATGGGTAATAGGGTAGCGTAGGGCATTAGCAACAGGCTCAACAAACCCAGCATAATTATTATACGCAATAGTTGTGGTGAATTACGAAGATAGACATAGCCTTCATGAAACTCCTGCCACATATTTTTAGTTGGTTTGGTGTAGATGTGCTTTGGCAATTTCATGAGCAATAAGCAGGTAATGACGGCTATAAAACTTAGTGCATTCAGTAAGAAGCACAACCCTTCTCCAAACTGATATAACACAATGCCGGCAATAACAGGGCCGGCCAGCCTTGCCATATTTACCATAGATGAGTTGAGCGCTATGGCATTGTGGATGTCTTTTTTGTCATTTACAAGTTTCACCATCAACGATTGCCGCGATGGGCTATCGAAAGTATTGATGATACCTAGAGTGGCACTAAGTATAATGATGAGTGTGATGTTATAATAGCCTGATAAAACAGCGATGGCCAATACAGATGCCTGTATCATTGCCGCTATTTGAGTAGTGAGGAGTAGTTTGTATTTATCCCGTCGGTCAGTTATTACCCCTGCGTAAGGCGACAGGATAAATGTGGGTATAAGACCTGCAAAGCTTACAATGCCAAGCATAAAGCCGGAATGGGTGAGGCGATACACCAGCCAGCCCATAGCCATGCGTTGCATCCATGTGCCGATGAGCGATATGCTTTGACCAATAAAGTAGAGTCGGTAATTTGGGTATTGTAATGATCTGAATGCGGGAGGTAATTTCATATTTATCCCGTCTCTAATATCGTTGTGCCCTTATTATCCTTCTTGTGCGCCTGTCGGCACGGGAGTTTTGCAGATCTACAACAGCCCATATTGCGGCAGGTATCCAACCTATAAGGGTTATTTGCAGTAATAGGCATAATATTCCTTTAAGTATGCGCAGCCTGAGCAAAAAGGATAGCCAGGGAAGAAAAATAGCTATGAGTGTCATGTTGTAATGAGATGAGTATAAAAATACTGATCTTTTTTATTTTGACCTGCTTGTTTTATATAAAAGAGAGCGCCACCTGATATGGTGGCGCTAAAAGTTTATAAGTCCTAAGGTATATAGCTCTTAGGGCTACAAGGGCTGCTTATTTAGCTGCAAGATATTCTTTTACTTTGTCTTTATGTATTATCGCTTCCTTAAAAGTGTAAGCGCCAGTTTTAGGACTGCGTACAGCTCTGATTACTTTAGTGTAATTTTTAGCTTCTGCTGCCTGCTTTGGGTCTTTCTTTATCGCGGTTTTAGCTGCTTTTGCCATAACTTAAATATTTTATAAGGTTATTTAATTTCTTTATGAACAGTTACACGCTTCATGATCGGGTTGAATTTCTTCAACTCAATACGCTCAGGTGTATTTTTCTTGTTCTTGGTAGTTATGTAACGGCTTGTACCTGACAAACCGCTGTTCTTATGCTCAGTGCACTCCAGTATTACCTGCACCCGGCTTCCTTTTTTAGCCATATTAGAAGGACTTTATTACTTTTATAAATTAAACAGTTTGACCTTTAGCCCTAAGTTCCTTAACTATAGTGAGCAAGCCATTTTTATTGATTGTACGTACGGAATCCGCCGTTAATTTTATAGTTACCCAGCGGTCTTCTTCTACAAGGAAGAAGCGCTTGGTCTGCAAATTAGGCAGAAAGCGACGCTTAGACTTCTTGTTAGAGAAGGATACCTTGTGACCTGATACTGGTTTTCTACCTGTTACCTGACAAACGCGAGCCATGCTGTACTTTTTTTTAGGACTGCAAAGGTCTTCATTTTTTACGTATTACCAAAATAATTTTTGAATTTTTATTGATAATTTTTTCCGGACAGTATTATTGCTTCCTTCCGGCCTCCAGGTAGTAGTCTATTGCTTTGCATATTTCGCCTTCATCGCCGGCTAGTTTTACTGATATAGGCGCAATATTCTCTGCATTTTCGCTATGCGTTATGCTTTCGGTGAGCAGATCATCGGGTGATGTATGCTGCACATAAGTAGCGTCTCGTGATAAACTGACCAGCCCTGATTGCTGTAATTCTTCTAGCGCATTTAGGAAATCTTCCTGTGTGCTTATTCCCAGGCTGTCTTTATCTATATTTTGTTCCTTCGATCCATTGCCTGTGTTGCAAATATATTTAAGTAACTCAAAGGCAAGGGGTGAAAGGTTAGATACGGTTGGCATATGAGTCGTTTTTGTATTGTAAAGTTACTCAATTGGCACGGTAAGGTATCTTTCTCGTCAGTATTTTAAATTATGGTATAGCTGGCAGTAATAATTGGTCCAGGTCGCTTATGCCGGGTATATTCTCGCAATGGAATGCCTCACCATACTCCACCCCTATTTGTTTGCCTACCTGGGCGTCGCGGTACATTACCTGTTGCAAGAAGCCCTCGGTGGCAATGTAGGTAATGGGTTCATCAGATGTAGGGTCATGAAACTGGCTTTTATAGCATTTTATCGCTTCCATCTTTTCATGAAAAGTAGTAGATATGTCCACTATAAATGCCGGTGTAACGTTACGATCCTGCTGAAAATGGAAGATACGTTTAGGCCGCCATGCCACCTGTGGTACTCCGTCTATTTCAGTTTCTACTTTGCGCAAACCAGCTAGGAAACAAGCGTCTGCTATCAGCCTGCCGCCTCTGCCATGGTCGGGGTGGCGGTCATATAGGGTATTGGCCAGCACTATGTCTGGTTGGTACTTGCGTATATACTTGACCAGTGCTAATTGGTTTTCTTTGTCATTTCTAAAAAAGCCATCTTCCATACTAGCATTCTCGCGAACAGCTACCCCCATCAGTTTTGCCGCATTTGCGGCCTCTATAAGCCGTAGTTCAGGAGTGCCGCGAGTACCCAGTTCACCTTGTGTCAGGTCCACTATGCCAACTGCCTGTCCCATTTGTGCATGTTTTATTAGAGTGCCTGCACAACTCAGTTCTATATCATCAGGGTGGGCGGCTATGGCCAGTATATGTAGTTTCATTTACTATTTATGAGAGGCGCAAAATTATAGCAATAATTATTCTCTAGTCTTATAGCTATATAAATTGGTATGAGTTCTAATGATCTTCTATTTGCGTAACCTGGTTTGTTGCTGATAATATTGATATTTATTGTAATTACTGGCTTCTAATTCTCTTACTACAGCTTCTATGTCTTTATCCCTATCGGTAGGATCATATTCGCGTTTCAGGTTATTGCTAAAAATTAGTGCAACAGATTGCCATATTACCGCAGAAAATCCGCCTTTTACCTCTTGTATAATGCTATAGCAGTTTTTTCCTGTTTGCCGGTCTATCAGTCGCACCAGTATTTGTCCTTGCGTTATGGTCAAGTCCTCTAGTTCACCTTTAAAGCGTTTGTTTAATTCTTTTTCTACCGACTTTAAGTAGGCCTTCCGTTCGCTCCTCCCATCTATTTTGTCCAGATCAGTATCTACATTTTTCAATAGATCAGCGGCTATTACAGCGTATGGGTAAACTTTATACACATTATAACGTAAGGTAGCATCGTATTCGCGCTGTTTGGCATATCTGCGTACTTCCCTGGCGGTAAGCCTTTCCGTTTTTATAAATTCAGGCAGGTATATCATGGCTATAGTGTCTTTATTTTCAACTACGGCACCCAGCATAATACTATCTGCGCTGCTATGTTGCTGGGCAACAACAGGGGCAGCAGCAAAGAGTGTTATAGCCATTAAAATATATTTTACCCATTGCCTCATATACTACTGTAAAATTCCTGTTTTTTAATGTCATATCAATAATGACAATAGTCTTATTGTAAAATATGTTGTTAAAATCAACAAATACATTATTTAAACAAACGTTTAATTGACTTAGTTGTTGTAAATTTGCACCCAGATATGAGAAAGGTAATATTAATGGTTTTAATGGCTGGTTTGGCATCTTGTACAACAAAAGAAAAACAATGGTCTCAGGCGGAGATCAACCTGAAAGTTGATTCAGCCGTAAGTGCACGTACCGCAGATATTCACCGACAGGCTATGGAAGACCTGGATAGCCGCCTGGCCATAGAGGTAAAAGCAAAAGCAGATAGCATAGTTCAGGCGCACGAGTTGCAACACACCAAGGATTCTTTGAAAGGAAAGAAAAATTAAATGGATATCAACGGCCGACCAATTTTATTCTTTGACGGGGTTTGTAATCTTTGCAACCGGTCGGTTCAGTTTGTAATACGGCACGATAAAAAAAAGCAGTTCCTTTTTGCTCCGATACAGGGTATTACCGGGACAGCGGCACTAAAGCATTTAAGCAATCTAAAAAACAGCGGGTTGGATAGCGTTGTATTGTTCTATAAAAACAGGTATTACACCCGGTCTGATGCCGTTTTGCAGGTTTTAAATCTTCTGGGTGGCGCTTGGAGATCGTTTCTATTTCTGCATATTATACCCGGTTTCATCCGCAATGAGTTATACAATATAGTGGCCCGGAGCCGATATAAGTGGTTTGGAAAAACAGATAGTTGTATGCTGCCGGCCCCAGGCCTGAAAGAACGTTTTTTAGAGTAAATATTTTAACCGAATATTTGGCATATCTCTACTAAATTTGAAGTATGAATTTTGTCCGCTCTGTTTTTATTATACTTTTTCTTTTCCTGGGTGTATATACCCACGCACAGGAAGTGCTTTACTCTCCGTATGAGAATTTCGATCTTAAGGGCGGCGATTTTTCGGTTGTGGGTTATACTGGTGGGCGTTACTACACCTATAGATCTTCGCCCCAGGGTTATTTTTTAGATGCCTATAATGATAACATGGAGAAAGAAGCCACTGTACTGCTCGACTTTTTCCCATCCAAAATATACCAGACAAAATTTATTGCCTATACTGATAAGATAATAGTGCTGTACCAGGCGGTAGAAAGTAATAAAGTAGTGCAATATGCAGCGCTGCTGGACGCTACAGGACGGTTAAAAGCAAGACCTATACAGCTGGATAATGTAAAGACCGGGATTCTAGGCCCTACAAAAACCTATTTTTCTTCAGCCATATCAGAGGACAAGAAATTAATTGTCATCTTCAGCGCCAAGGATAAAGGAAAAACATTTACTCTTGATGCTAAGTTTATAAATGACAGTCTGGCTATTCTGCATCGCACACACGCCACCTATAGTGCGGATAATGATATTGCGCATGGCGAGCCTATGGTAGGCAACGATGGTAACATGTACATACCTGTTTATACAGATGTAGGGGGCAAGAGTTATTCAGACCAGGTTTGGTTACTTACGTTGCCACAATCTGCTAATAAATTTAATGATCATGCTTTAAATCTCGATAATATATATGCAGGTAACTTATACATGAAAGTGGATAATGCTAATAAACGTGTATATGCCGGCGGTTTTTATGCGGATAAGAAAAACGGTAGTTATTCAGGGGTATTGTACGCATGGTATGATATAGGGAGTGAAACCTTTCAGAATAAGAGGGCTATACCATTTGACAGTGATATGATGAGCGCGGCAGGGCATGGCCACAGGCGTCCTTTTGATGAGTATCAGGTGAAGCAGCTTATAGTGAAAAACGATGGTGGTTTTGTACTTATTGCAGAGTCGTCATTTATTACATTGCGCAGTAGCTATGCACCGGGTTTTGGTTACTATTCGTACTATTATGGTCCATACATGAATACTACTGTGCGGGAATATCATTTTGATGATATCATGGCGCTTTCTTATGATAGTAATGGCAATCGCGAATGGAATGCCTTGGTTCCCAAGGAGCAATATTCCCAGGAAGATGGCGGATTATTTTCATCTTATGCCTTGCTGAATACAGGAGGTACATTAGGATTCCTTTTTAATGACTTTGATTCGTACCATTCCCGCATACAACTAGCAACTCTTGATGCACAGGGAAAGGTTAACACACATTCTTTCTCGCCGGAGGGTAACGACAATCCTGATTGGTTGCCCCGGTCGGGCAAGCAAGTTACCGGCAGAGCTATGATGATACCTTGTTTGCACAAAAAGCAAATCTGCTTTGCTAAAATTGTATTTTAGATAAACAGGAGGCAGAATATATGATACATCTTAGCTATTTTTCTTTAAACTTGTAACTGGTTGGCAAGGAAAACAACAAGTGAACAGTGGGGATTTATTTTGTTATCTTATCTTCGCAAAAACCGGCCGGCAAGTGCTGCAAACATTCAGGAACAACAATCCCTTTACCGTTATCATTTTATTTATTGGCACCCTGGTACTAAAACTGGGGGTACTGTTGCATCCACAAGCGCCTGTACGACTGCCGGGGTATTTTGTATATAATAGCTTGCTGGACTTATTAAATGTAGTGCTGCATAATAGCGCATTTGGCTATACCTTCCTTAATATCATTCTTCTTTTCTTGCAGGCGCTATATATAAACAGGATAGCAGCGCATTACAAATTGTTTTACAGGCCCAGTTATATACCTGCGCTGGTGTATATTTTACTTATTTCAATGTACCCGCCGTTTGGTTTCTTTAGCCTGGCCATGGTGGTCAACTGGTTTGTGCTTTGTGGTGTAGATGTGATGTTGAGCTTTAACCAAACGCTGAAGCCCAGGAAAAATATTTTCAACGCGGGGTATCTTTTTTGCCTGGCGGGCGTGCTTCAGTTTTCGGCGTTGGGTTTTGTGGTGTTGTTGTTGGGAGCGCTCATTATTTTGCGCAGTTTTAATGTTGGTGAATGGGTAGTAGCGGTGCTTGGTTATGTAACACCCTTGTATTTTTTCGCAGGTATTCTTTTCCTTGCGGATAAACTGCCTCTTTTGTCTGAATGGCCGCAGGCAGGCATATCATTGCCCCGACAATTAGGACCACCTGTTTATATAATAGGTCTATTGGCGGGTTTTGTCATACTTATATCGTGCGGGTTATATGGCATGCAATTGCAAGTACCAAAAAACGGTATTTACATCAGGCGCAACTGGGCTACTCTTACCATGTATGCAATAATAGCAGTACTTGTTGCTGTTTTTACAGATGTTTTTGTGGTTTCGGCCTGGTTAATAGTGATACCTGCATTGACTTTTATCATAACGCACGGCTTTAATCTTGAAAAAAGTAAACGGTTTAGTAATTTTATCTTTTATTTCTCGCTGCTTCTGGTCATTTTTTGCCAGGTGGCATATAAATAGGCATATTAAAAATGAAATTTGGAATTATTGTTTTCCCGGGCTCTAATTGCGACAGGGATATGATGCACGCATTACGCGATGACCTGGGACAAGAAGTGGTAATGCTTTGGCATAAAGACAAAGACTTGTCTATGTTTACTAAGGATGACTGCATAGTATTGCCTGGCGGATTTTCTTATGGCGATTACCTGCGTTGCGGTGCGCTTGCCCGTTTCAGCCCTATGATGGAGCAAGTGATCAACTTTGCCAAGCATGGCGGCAAGGTACTAGGTGTTTGCAATGGTTTCCAGATACTTTGTGAGTCTGGTCTGTTGCCGGGTGTGTTGCTGCAGAATGACCACCAGAAATTTGTGTGTAAAAATATTTATATAAAAAGCGAGAATAATCGCAACATTATAGGTCAAAATGTAGCTGATAAGGTATTGAAAATACCGGTCGCGCATGGTGAAGGTCGTTATCATGCTGATGCTGCTACTTTGGAACAACTTAATAAGAATAATCAGGTAATATTCCGTTATTGCGATGAACATGGGGAGGTGCATTTGCATTCCAATCCTAATGGTGCGGTAAATAATATAGCCGGTATTTGTAATGAAGGCCGCAATGTGTTTGGCATGATGCCGCACCCTGAGCGAGCGAGCAGTAATGCTTTGCACAATATTGACGGCCGTCTGATACTGGAGGCATTTACCAACTAACCCCATGTTTAATATTTATTTGATGAACAGGATGAACATATTTAAGACAGCGTTGCTTGTTCTGCTATTGGTTTGTGCAGGTGGAACGTATGCCCAAATTATTGGCGACCCGACAACCTGGACGTATGAGGTGAAGCAAAAGGGCGTTGATAAGTATGACCTGGTATTTCACCTGTCTTTGAAACCCGGATGGCATATCTGGTCTCTACACCCGGGTGGTGACGGACTGCAGATAGCGCCCTCTTTTGTGTTTACTGATAGTGCAACCTTGCACCGTAATGGTAAAGTAAAAGAAACAGGTAAACCACAGGTAAAGGTTATGGAGGGTATAGATGGTAAAGTGACATTATTTGCAGACAAAGTTGACTACGTACAAAGTGTAACGGTAAAGGGAAAAGCAAAAATATCCGGCACACACTTGTACCAGGTATGTAATGAAACGATATGCCTACCCCCAAAGACGAAGGATTTTGTGTTTGACATAAAGTAAGCGGATCGATTGTGATTTGTGAGATGCCCTGGGACGAGAACAGATGAAATTAAGACTGCGAACAGGGTATGCGGTCTGTTGTATTCAGATTAAATAAGATGGCCACGGCCCCAAAACTTCTTTTATGAAGGTATATAAAGTAGCATTGCTCGTATTTTTGAGCGTTTTTATTTCCTCTGTTGCAAACTATGCGGTGGGGCAGATGGTGCAGGATCCCACTACCTGGACCTTTGAAGCCAAAAAGAAATCGGCCAACACATACGATCTTGTATTTCACCTGAAGCTAAAAAAAGACTGGCATATCTGGTCTTTCAATGCCGGGGGAGATGGTTTGCAGGTATCGCCTTCTTTTGAGTTGGACAAAGATCCTAAAGTGAAAGCTGTAGGTAAGCCCAAAGAGAAAGGCAGCTTGCTCACCGAAAAGATAGATGGTGTGGACGGTGATGTGCATCTATATAAAGACAAGGTTGATTATGTACAGACTGTAACCGTTAAAGGTGCTACAGTGGTAAAAGGGACCTATGGCTACCAGGTGTGCAATGAAAGCATGTGCCTGCCACCTAAAACAAAACCTTTCAGCATAACTATTCCTGGTGCAGGGGTTGATACTACTACTGCTGTAGTAGCACCGGAATCTCATAGTAATGATACGGCAAGTGCGGCTCCTGCAGATGCCAGCATGACTGCAACTGTAGATACAACTGTAAAGGTTCCTGTGCCGGCAAGTGTGAAAAAGGCAGAAATTAAAGAGGAGAAAAAATCTATGCTGATGGTTTTCCTTGAAGCTTTGCTGGGAGGGATATTAGCGGTGCTTACTCCTTGTGTTTATTCTATGATACCTATTACGGTTAGCTTCTTTACCAAACGCAGTAAAACCCGTGCAGAAGGTTTAAGGAATGCTGGATATTATTCATTGTCTATTATCATTATATTCACTTTGCTGGGTGTTGCCATATCAGCAATATTCGGTGGAAATGCTTTAAATACTTTATCTACCAACTGGATAGCCAACCTGGTATTCTTTGTGTTGTTTGTTGTATTCGGTATATCATTTCTCGGTGCGTTCGAAATTACTTTGCCATCTTCATGGACCAATAAGACCGATTCTAAAGCTAATACAAAGAGTTTTAGTGGTATCTTCTTTATGGCGCTTACCTTGGTTATAGTGTCATTTTCTTGCACTGGCCCTATCATTGGCCCGTTGCTGGTTATTGCTGCTAAGGGAGGTTTTATAGGGCCTGCAATAGGTATGTTTGGCTTCTCTTTTGGCTTGGCGCTGCCTTTCGCATTGTTTGCCGTTTTTCCGGGTATGCTCAATAAAATAGCTAGTTCAGGTGGCTGGCTCAACCAGGTAAAAGTGGTGCTTGGTTTTATAGAATTGGCGCTGGCGTTGAAATTCTTTAGCAATGCGGACCAGTCGATGGGATGGCGTTTGCTGGACCGGGAAATATTTATAGCGCTATGGATAGTAATATTCGTTTTGCTAGGTTTTTACCTCTTGGGCAAATTAAAACTTTCGCATGACGACGAAAATAAGAAGAATGTTTACGGACAGGAATATGTATCCATTTTCAAGTTGTTCCTCGCTATAGCTTCTTTCACATTTGCTGTTTATTTATTTCCAGGTATGTGGGGCGCGCCACTTAACGGTATGAGTCAGTTCCTGCCGCCTATAGGCACCCAGGAATTTGTTTTAACCAGCGGTGGTGAACCGGTAGGTGAAAAAGAATACAGTGGTCCCAAGCCCGAAAAATACGTTGATATCATGAAGCAGTATGAGCCTTCAGCAGTAAGAAACCTGGGGTTGGTTACTTTTTTTGATTATAACGAAGCATTGGCTGCAGCTAAGAAATTGAAAAAGCCTGTATTCCTGGATTTTACGGGGATCAATTGTGTAAACTGCCGTAAGATGGAAACACAGGTGTGGAGCAACCCAGAGGTATTAAAGCGTATGAAAAATGATTTCGTAGTAGCATCATTGTTTTGCGATTTTAATCGGATAGATCTTCCTAAGAATGAACAGTATTTCTCTAAAGATCTCAATTCGCAGGTGGTAACTATAGGCAATAAAAATGCAGATATACAAGCTGCCAAATTCGGATCTAATTCACAGCCTTATTATTTCTTTGTAGATGAAGAGGGTAATAAGCTTGCTGATGCAGGTTATAGTTACGACCCAGATATTCAAAAGTTCATAGATCATCTTGAAAGGGTGAAAGCCAATTATAAGAAGCTGCATCCATAGTCCTTTTTCGCTTTTAGGATAAAAACCTGACGCACATGATAAAAGTAAATCTCTCCGCATTGCCTGCCGAGGCAGTGGATGATAAAACATTAAAGAAGCTGGTGGCTAATGCTGCGGGTGTTCCTTTCAGTAAGCTGTCTGGGTTTCAGATTACTAAACGGTCAATTGATGCCCGAGGCCGGCAGGCCAAAGTTGTGTTGCAGGTAGATGCTTATATAGGTGAGCCAATACCTGAGCGAACACCTTTTGATCCTGAATTGCATAATGTTACCGATGCACCTCCGGTTATTGTTGTAGGTGCCGGGCCCGCAGGTTTGTTTGCGGCCCTTAAACTTATATCACTGGGTTATAAGCCGGTTATGCTGGAACGCGGTAAAGATGTACGTAGCCGCCGTCGCGATCTTGCTGCGATGAACAAAGCCGGTATAGTGAACCCCGAATCTAATTATTGTTTTGGAGAGGGTGGGGCTGGCACCTATAGCGATGGTAAACTATATACACGCTCTACAAAACGCGGTGATGTAAAACGCATACTGGAGCTCTTTCACTTTTTCGGAGCTGACGAATCTATACTTTATGATGCACATCCCCATATAGGTACCAACAAACTGCCACAGATAATAAGCGCTATGCGGCAGCAAATTGTGGATTGCGGAGGCGAGGTGTTATTTGAACAAAAGGTTACTGATTTTTTACTGGACGGTGATGTATTACAGGGCATACGCACAGCCGATGGTACAACCATTAAAGCAAAAGCGGTGATACTGGCTACTGGGCATTCTGCCCGCGATATTTTTGAATTGCTGCACAGCAAAGAAATAGCAATAGAAGCTAAGCCCTTCGCTTTGGGTGTGCGTATAGAGCACCCACAATGGCTGGTTGATCAAGCGCAATACCATACAGCCGTGCGTGATCCTTTTCTTCCCCCGGCTAGTTATTCATTGGTTACACAAGCTACGGGGCGGGGTGTTTTTTCTTTTTGTATGTGCCCGGGTGGCATTATTGCCCCTGCAGCTACGGCGCCTGGTGAAATAGTAGTCAACGGCTGGTCGCCTTCAAAGCGAAATAATCCCTTTGCTAACTCAGGCACTGTGGTAAGCGTTGATGAAAAGGATTTTAATGCCTATGGTTTTAACGGGCCTCTTGCGGCTATGGGGTACCAGCGTATGGTGGAACAAAAAGCATATTCAGTTTGCAACATAGGTCTTGTTGCTCCAGCCCAGCGCCTCACAGACTTTGTCTCGGGCAAAATATCCTCCTCATTACCTGAATGTTCTTATCTGCCCGGTATTCAAAGCGTAGATATGAAAGCCGTATTGCCTAAAGAAGTACATACAGCGCTAAAACTGGCTATTACAGACTTTGGGAAAAAGATGAAAGGTTATTATACAGCCGATGCTGTTATGGTAGGGACAGAATCGCGCACCAGCTCTCCTGTGCGTATCCCCCGCGATAAAGTTACTATGCAACATCCGCAAATAAAGGGTTTGTATCCTTGTGCAGAAGGCGCAGGATATGCAGGAGGTATAGTATCTGCGGCTATAGATGGTGAAAACTGTGCTGAGGCAATTGCTCAATGGCTTTAATTCTCCATCCATTTCGCATGTGTATAAATAATATATGTTTTGTATGTTGTGTATATGGTGTTTGTAGGCAATTACATGATGAATTATAAGTGTCTTATTTGGTGTTACTATGCCTATTGCTTAAGGATTGTTAACTAGTGGAATATGTATTCTTATGTGAGGGATGTGAATTGTTAACGTTTCTATTGTTTCTTTGCTGTAAAGGACTTAGGAGAGAATTAACTTCAAAGCAAATGGTACTATTAAAAAAAATCACATCGCACAGGCTACTGGCCGTTTTATTGCTGGTAGTATCTTCTTTTACATTTACCAGTGCTCTAGCTCAAACACTGGCTTTTTCAAACGGTAAAGTACCTGGCAATCTTTCTTATAAAATTATTCCCTCTCCAGACCACACCTGGGGATACGATATCCTTATGGGGAGCAGAGTAAAGATCCACCAACCATCGCGGCCGGCTATGCCAGGCACCAAGGGTTTTAAAGACAGATCATCTGCTGCAAAAGTGGCCAAACTTGCCATACAAAAAATAAAGAAAGGTGAAATGCCACCTACTATTACCATTGAAGAATTGAAAAAACTTAATGCTATATAAAACTGATTGAATAGAAGGAGAACACGAAACAAAGGACTAAGTTTTTTATTATTAGTCTGATTGTACAGTTTAGCACAACAGAACATTTGTATGCACAGACGATGAACAGTTTTAGTTATACAGGTAGTCAGCGAACCCGGACTGCCCTTCTGGTATTACATTAGTTACTGTAGATCGGTTATAGAGTCACACATGAGATCTCCAGTTTGCATCCTAGTAATAAGGTAACCTTGCAACATTACTACATAAAAAGTTTATGCCCTTGGTTGAAGATGCGTGCGTAAATACCCTTCAAAATAATTTATGAATATTAGTTTGCCAAATGTATATGTTTATTGTATGTAGTTTGTTAGGATATCAGATTGTGTAAAATAATTTTTTTGGTAATACCTTTTGATATCATTTACTTTGCTTTAATATCTATTTTGTTTAAAGATTGTTAATGATCAGTGTGTTTAATGTTAACGTGAAGTATGTGAGTTGTTAATGTTCCCCGCTTGTAATACCATTTTTGCTATAAAGGATTTAGGAGAGAATTGACTTTACTAGCAAAAAATGATAAGAATGACACCTTCTACTTTTAGACTCACTGCTATGGCGTTAGCTCTTGCTGCGTCATGTTTTTTCACCAAAGCAAGTGCCCAAACAACAGTAATTTATGCTTCTCAAGCCCAAGGAACGTTTGTGGTACCTGCGGGCATAACCAGCATACAGGTAGATATTGCCGGTGGGGCCGGTAGTTCGAATGGCTTTAGCACATATTATGGAAATGGGATGAAAATACTTGCAACATTGGCTGTTACACCAGGCCAGACTTTGTATATTTATCCAGGTGGCAGAGGCTATTGGAACCACCTTGGTTTTAGTCTGCCGTTTACTGGAAATGGTGGGTGGAATGGTGGTGGAAATGGCAGCCTGGATACTCTTACCGGCAACTATGGCGGTGGCGGCGGCGGTGCTTCTGATATTCGCATTGGTGGAACTGCATTGAGCAACAGGGTAATTGTAGCCAGTGGTGGTGGTGGCAGTAACGATGCCGTTACTAGCTCTCCAACCAGCTATGGTGGGATTGGCGATGCCGCTACTGGCGGGTCACCTACTCAGCATTCAGATGTCTCGATCGCAACAGGTGGTAGCCAGGTAGCAGGCGGCTTAGGTGGAGATGGCTTTGGCGCTAACGGTACTTTAGGTACTGGCGGTGATGGGGCTATAAGCTCTGGCGGTGGCGGCGGTGGCGGTGGCGGCTACTATGGCGGCGGCGGCGGCGACAATGATGGCGGCGCAGGCGGTTCCTCTTATACAGATCCTGTGCTGGTGACATCTATTACAAATATGCCAGGTTATGAAAGTGATAACGGACATGTATATATAACATATATTCCCGCTCCTGCATTCACAACTTTGCCCACAAGCTCTTCTGTATGCCTGGGCTCTCCGGTATCAACCTTGACAGCAACCGTTACCAATGCCACATCTTACCAGTGGTACTTAAATAATACTTCCATACCCAATAATTTCACTGCTATTGGTGGTGCCACAAGCAACACTTATAATATTTCAAGTCTCGCATATACAGATACCGGCATGTATTTCCTTGCTGCGACAAATGTAACAGGTACTACTTATTCTGATACTGTTGAGGTTTCTGTTCTGGCACCCACCACGACAATTACTTCCAGTCCTGCGGCAAGCACACATATTTGCTTTGGTGGCAGTTCAACAATTTCAGGTGCAGCATCTGGTGCCGGTTTATCATACCAATGGTACGTAAATACAGGTTCTGGCTACAACCCTATATCTGACAATTGGCTATACAGTGGTTCTGCTACAAGCAGCCTGCAGATAAGTAACGTGATAAGCGCTATGAGCGGTTATCAATACCAATTAACTGCAACGGGTACTTGTGGTTCTGCCAATACAACTGCAACTACATTGACCGTAGATTCTACAATTGTTACTTCAAGCCCCGCAGCTTCTACCCACATTTGCTTCGGCAGTAGCTCAACAATAGCTGGTACTGCAACGGGCCCTGGCTTGTCTTATCATTGGTTTGTAAATACAGGGTCTGGTTTTACTCCCATTTCTGACAACTGGAACTACAGCGGTTCTATAACAAGCAGCCTGCATATCAGTCATGTGATCTCCGTTATGACAGGATATGTCTACCAATTAACGGTAACGGGCACTTGTGGATCAGCAAACACAACTGCAACTACTTTAACTGTAGATACAACAATCATCACCTCCAGCCCTGCTACCAGCACGCATATTTGCTTTGGTGGCAGTTCAATTATTTCTGGGTCAGCATCTGGCCCTGTATTAACATACCAGTGGTATGTTAATACAGGCTCTGGTTACAATGCCATATCAGACAACTGGAACTACAGTGGTTCTGCTACAAGCAGCCTGCAACTCAGTAATGTGATCACTGCAATGACAGGGTATCAGTATAAACTGGCGGTAACAGGCACATGCTCTGCTGTTTTTACTACACCCACTACACTTACTGTTGATACAACCATTATAACTTCCAATCTTCCTACACGCAGCCACATATGCTTCGGTGGCAATAGTACGATAAGTGCAACAGCAAGTGGCCCTGGTTTAGTTTATCAATGGACTGCAAATACCGGCAGCGGTTTTGTTAACCTGTCAGACAATGCTACTTATACGGGTACCCATACCAATACCCTGCACATCGTTAATAGTAATTTTTCATTTGGTGGTTATAAGTACCAGTTAAACGTTACGGGTACTTGCGGTGCAGCATCTACTATAGTAACTACAGCAGTAGTTGACTCCTTCCCGTTGCCCATAACATTCAATCCTAATTATAACTGGGCACTACAGGGCCAGGTAAATGTGATATACAGTACTAACCTGGATACCGATGTGAACTATGTATGGGCCTATAACGGCAGCGGCGTGAGCATCGCAAATTCAGGTGACACTGCCCGTTATACCTACGACGTTGCAGCCACCAGTGGCAATGTGAGTGTATTTGCCACATCTCCTTATGGTTGTGGTACTACGTCCACCATCAGCCAGGGCATAACTGTTTATCCTTATGATATCTGGACCGGTGACTCAAGCAAGAACTGGAACGATACAAATAACTGGGATCGTCACATAGTGCCTTATGGTACCATCAGTGCGTATATTCCTACTATTCTCACTCCATTAGTAGGCGTAATGGATACCCCTGAAATATCTACAGTAAATACTAATGCTTGCTACAGACTCTATATGGAAGCTAATTCCGGCCTGATCATAGATGCAGGTTTGAAATTGCTGGTAAATAGTAATGCTACTTTGCTGGCTTCGGTACAAGGTGCAGGTATCCTTTCATTTGCTGGCACGTCGGCACAAACCATTACGGCATCTGATACGGTGTACAACCTTGAAATAAATAACAGCCATGGCGTTACACTTCCTCAGAATAGCCGTATTCACATTAAGTACAATTACTATCCTACATCGGGTACGTTTACCAATAATGGAATAGTGTTCCTTATATCAGATGCTACAGGTACTGCAACAGTAAATGCAGGTTCATCGGCGGGTGGTTATATAACAGGTACCGCCATAAACGTACAAAAATATATACATGGTGGCCGCAGGGCATACCGCTTCCTGGCTCATCCGTTCAGCAGCAGCATAGCTTTATCTCAATTGCAATCTGCATTCGATATTACGGGTCATGGTACCGGTTTTACAACAACTGGTACCAACAACCCTTCTGCCTTCTGGTACAACCCGGTTACTGCCAATGGTTCTGATACCGATGATGTTACTGGCTGGATACCCTATACAGCTACAGACGGCGTTGGTGCAAATGCATGGAACCCTTACGAAGGATTGCGTATTATGGTAAGAGGCCTACCGGGAGAAGGATTGCTAGATCAGCCATATACACCATCTGCCACAACCATCAATATGTATGGTCAACTTACTCAAGGAGACCAGAGTGTAGCACTAACTACCAATGCCAATAAAGGTTACAATTTTGTAGCTAATCCATATGCAGCGTCAATAGACCTGAGCACCCTTACTCTGGGCAGCTCAGTTGGGCCTAATTTCTGGGTATGGGATCCTAACCAGGGCCTTGCCGGCGCGTATGTTTCGCAGCCTTTGTCAGTATCGTACATATTGCCGGCATACAGCAGCTTTGTAGTTACAGCAACTGCAGCTACAAATAATACTGTAGGTTTTCACGAAAGCAGCAAATCAACGGCTACGGCAGCCAACCTGTTCAAAACAACAGGTAGCAGCATGGGTTACGATATGATGCAACTCCATATCTTAAGTGATAACAATGCTACTTCATGGGACAGGTTGCTGATTTACTTCCGTGGCGATGCTAATCCGGGTACCGATGTATTTGATGCTGCTAAGTGGGCTAATGATGATCTTAACTTTTACACCTACAGTACAGATAATAAACAACAGTCTATAGATGTAAGGCCATATATTGACGGGCAGGTGATACAGCTTGGGCTGAATGCTACACAGCAGAAAACTTATAGCATGAGTGTTGATGATTTCAACATGGATCCTAATGTGAAGATATACTTGCATGATAAATACCTGAATAAGGTGCAATTGCTGAGTCAGGGCTATGTATATAGCTTCACAGTAAACAGTGACGCCAATAGCCAGGGTGACAATCGTTTTGAACTGAACCAGGTTGGGGTAGCAACTGGTGTTGCCAATATAGTATCAAGTAAATTGAATGTAAGCATCGCGCCTAACCCAACTACTGATGTGGCAATACTTATCTACGCTGCAGCCGTTAAGGGTGCTACCAGCCTGCGCGTCACCAATGTGGTGGGACAGCAGATATATAGCAAGGATCTAGGCGATCAGCAAGCAGGCAGTATAGAAATATCTGTTGCTGATATGGCACCAGGTATATACCTGATTAACCTGAAGTGTGGAGATGAGATGGTCACTAAAAGACTTGTAAAACAATAAATAATCGTAAACAAACTATAATAATTAAAACTCATTTTATGTACAAAATCGCTTTAGTATTTTGCTTGTTAATGACAACACTTCCATTTACTCATGTGTTGGCTGGTCCGGGTTTTGGATCGGGCATATCTGATGCTGGTGGTAGCGGCGGTGGCGGTGCAGGTGGCGGCGGTGGTGCAGGTGCACCTTTGGACGGTGGAATGAGCCTGTTAATACTTGCCGGTATAGGTTATGGTATTAAGAAGTTTAGTGCAACTAAATAACGATATTTTTAAACTTAGTTTGAGGCTGGCTTGGTTGCGTTTTGTGCATCCTCGTCAGCTTTATATAACACCTATTGTTGGTAGAAAAGCAGTGTCTTTGAATTGCAGAGGTGTGGTAGCACAATCTTTTGACTACCTAATACAAGCGATTAAACAGAAATGGTCTTCAACATACAATGTTGAAGACCATTTTAATTGAGGTATATCAGCAATGATTATTATGCTTCTTTCTCTATCATCCACTTTTCTCTGCCTTCGCCCTTGTAAACATGACGCTCGCTGTGGTATGATGAACGCACCAGCGGACCACTTTCCACATAATCAAACCCCATCTTGTAGCCTTCTTCCCGGTAGAAAGCAAACTCATCAGGATGCACAAAACGTACTACCGGTAAGTGTTTCTGTGTAGGTTGCAAGTACTGGCCAAGTGTAAGTACATCACAGCCGTTTTCTACCAGGTCGTGCATGGTTTGCAGCACTTCGTCTTTTTCTTCGCCCAATCCCAGCATTACACCGCTCTTGGTGCGCATACCGCCGTCTTTCAACCTGCGCTGCACTTCGAGGCTGCGGTGGTACTTAGCTTGTATGCGTACTTTACGTGTCAGCCGCTCAACTGTCTCCAGGTTGTGCGATACCACGTCAGGTGCTACATCTATAATGCGCTGCAGGTTTTCCCATTGTCCCCTAAAGTCGGGTATCAATGTTTCCAGCGTAGTATCCGGATTCAAAGCACGTACTGCTTTTATCGTATTGGCCCAGATAATAGAACCTCCATCTTTCAACTCATCGCGGTCAACTGATGTGATTACCGCATGTTTCACCTTCATCAAGTGCATTGCCTCTGCAACACGTTGTGGCTCATCCCAATCTACAGGATCGGGTCTGCCTGTTGCTACTGCGCAAAAACCGCAGCTGCGGGTACATATATTGCCAAGTATCATAAACGTGGCTGTCCCTGCACCCCAGCATTCGCCCATGTTAGGACAATTACCACTTTCACATATTGTATGTAACTTATGGGTATCCACCAGGTTGCGTACATGGCGGTAGCTTTCTCCTATTGGTAATTTAACACGCAGCCAGTTTGGCTTCTTCACACGTGTGTCTGTATCTGCTGCACTAATAACCGGTAACTCTTGCATAAGGATGTAAAATTACAATCATCACCAACGTTTCCCAAATTGGAATGATACGTATAAATTATAGAGTATGGATTTGGAATTTTGCAGGGCCATTAATTGTATGCCCTGTGTATATGCTTCAAGGTTCATTCCTGTTTCAACGGCCAGCACTGTTTTTCTATTTGGCGCAAAGTCAAAATGGAGACCTGTTTTTAAATGTATGCCCGGTACCACCTGTATTTCACTTAATCCCTTTCCAAAGCCCGCACTGCCGGTAATTGTAGTGGGGTCAAGGAATGCAGCGGCCGTTTGGGTAGTATATTTTATAGCTTGCACCTCGCCATTATAGCTGGAATTCACATAGTAAGGTTTCAGCAATCCCGCAGTAATCCCGCCCACGCCCACCCAGTGTATGGATACTGATCCTGGATCTGGTTTGCCTGCAATCATTCGTCTAAATCCCAGGCCGACTTTGACGGCATAGAAGTTGTTTATTTTACCATAGATATAAGGTGTGGCAGCCGCAGTAGTAACCCCCGGCTGTTCGTTGCTGCTTTTTACTTCACGTGGATCCTTCTTTTCTTCGATCTCAAACTGCCAGAGCCTTACGTTGTGAAACATATCGCTCTTCTTTTCGTCGTCAGACTTTATTTTACCTAGGTCTGAGAAAAAGCTCCAACCGTCTGTATTCAGTCGCACTCCAAAACTGAGCTCCTTGCGTATTGGCTTTATTTTTACCGCTTTGGGTTTGTAAATAGAATGGTTGGCGGGCAGGACTGCTTTCCGTACACTATCCTGGTTCACATAACTTACTCCCTGCTGCATAGGGGTGTATGATTGTGCATGGCTTGCTGCAGGCATGATGCAGGCTATAAGGGCGGGTGCAAAAAACTTTAAGAGGCCTTTCATCATATGCAAGCTATAATGCAAAAAAATTAAGTATGTAAAAGTTACAAAATTCTATTAAAAGAAATGCGGACATTGTAAATTTAACAAAAATTAGAAGATCATGACGGCAAAAGTAGTATATAACGGTGAGTTGAGGACACATATTACACATATACAATCAGGTACAGTAATAGAAACAGATGCTCCCACCTATAATCATGGTAAAGGTGAACGTTTTTCACCAACAGATCTTGTAGCTGCAGCACTGGGCAGCTGTATAGTAACGACAATAGATATACTATCTAAGAAAGATGGGATCAATATAGATGGCACTACTTGCGAAGTGCTGAAGGTCATGGTATCTGACCCTCGCCGTATAGGTGGTTTACAGGTGCATCTTACCTTTCCTAAAGGCAATACATACACCGAGGCGCAGAAAATAAAGCTGGCTCACATAGCCTCCCATTGCCCTGTTGCCATGAGCCTTCATCCTGATTGCATACAGGCGCTAACCTTCAACTGGAACAGCACGGATAATGCTTAGCCCTATGGGGCACTCCAGGCATCTTTTTGAAGAGCAGTAACGGTTGTACAATTGTATCATTGCTTGAGAACGCGTTGCGTTTTGTGCAGGCCACTTGTTTACGTCCCATATTGAAGTGATATTGTTCTTTTCTGCAGGAATAGTATCCAGAAGTTGTAATGCACGTTCTTTAAGGCCGCTTACCCCTTGCTGTTCTGCATACAGAAATTGTATGGGCGCTATGGTGTTGATGATGATATTATCGATTGATGATTTGCCTAAACGTTTAGGTGAACTTTCGGCAGATGGTTCATCAAACTTGAAATGTGTGTCCCAATATTCGCTCGCTTTCACATCAAAGAGAGGTTGTAGTTCCTTACCTGTTGCAATTTCAACCACCTGGCTAAACAGGTGTACTGATTTATGCACCAGTGCCGCAAACTGTGCCAGCCTTATTGTGGGGAAGTTGGCAGGTCTCATCCGCATGAACTTCCATAAATGCTGATGAATAGGTGTAAGCTTATATTTCTTACGCAAGTAATCATATTCTCTTTGTAAGTTCCTGGGATAGTCGTCTTCAAAATCACCTTCAAGAAAGCCTGCGTGGCCAAATAGCAGTGCTTCTATTTGCAGCAGGTTTTCATGGTGCTTTGCCAAAATGTTCAGGGGCAACGATTGAGCCAGTATCATAAATGGATGGGCGTTTACCTTGAACCCGAAATTGGCAGCTGTGCGCCAGTACATAAGGTTGTGCCAGTCACCCGCGCTTTTTGTCAACAATTCTTCCCATTCTGAAAGTTTTTGCTCCCATCTTTCAGCCAGCAGGCGACTTAGCCAGCTTTCTTTAATAATGTCTTTTACATTAGGTAGCTGTGCGCTGCAAGGTATAGATTGCGGCGCTTGTAAAAGATTAGAATATTGAACAATAATGTGCGCAGGTATATGGGGGCCAAGTTGCAATACCGGCGTGTGCGCCACAACATCCGGTACATCGTTATTGTACACCACGTGCAATATTAATCGCTGATAGGCCGGGTCTTCCTGATGGCCGTGTTTCAGCCAGTCACTGCTATTTATATGCAGTTCCACGTTGCCCACCAGCAGGGTATTGCCCACTTTTACTTTGGCTTCCAGGAAGTCTGGTCCGGCATTCCTGTTTAGCATACCAGGGAATAATATAGTTACTGATTCACCAGATTGGGTAATCAGGTTTCCAGGGTTATACAGGCTATACTGCCATATCAGTTGCAATAGCGCTTCGTTAATTGCCATGCGGATGGGGTTTTAGTTACTTCTATTTAAAATACACAGCCATTTCTTGCTGGTACTGTTGGGCTGCCTTGCCGGCACGAACAGCAAAATCCTCACTGCTATCTACATATATTACTCCGCGGCTTACGTTTATTAAAATGCTGCCATCCTCATTCATCGTGTTTTCGCACACAGTTGCTACATCCCCTCCCTGTGCACCCACTCCCGGTATCAGGAAGAAATGATGCGGAAGCATTTGCCTTACATGCTGTAGTTGTTCTTTGCGCGTTGCGCCTATTACAAACATCAGGTTGCCCGGTGTTCCCCATTCAGCTACCTGTGTAAGTACACGTTCGTACAGCAGTTGATCGCCGCTGAGCTGCAGTTGAAAATCCTTGCTGCCGGTATTTGAGGTGAGGCCCAGCACTATTGCCCATTTACCTGGTGTATTTAAAAAAGGTTTTACACTGTCTGAGCCCATATAGGGTGCAACGGTCACACTATCAAATGGAAAAGTTTCAAAAAATGTTTTCGCATATTGGTCGGCAGTATTTCCAATATCGCCACGCTTGGCGTCTGCAATGGTAAAAATATCTTTAGGGATATAAGCCCTGGTCTTTTCCATGCTTTCCCAGCCTTTAATGCCCTGGGCTTCATAAAATGCTGTATTTATCTTGTAGGCTACCGTGTAGTCTTTAGTTGCATCTATAATGGCTTTGTTGAATGCAAACACTGGATCTTCTTCCCGCAGCAGGTGTTTGGGTATTTTCTCCATGTCGGTATCCAGTCCTACACAAAGCACAGATTTTTTTTCATGGATGATACTTACCAGTTCATCTCTCGTCATACTAAGAATTTGCAGCTAAATTAATTGAAATTGGGCAAGGTTAACAGTCGTGTGCTATTATCCTGAAAAGTATTGGGTTGATAGGGTATTAATATTTTATTAGTTTCTTTAAAGTATTTACGGTAACTTTGTTTTTTTAAAAATAAATAAAAATTACAATGCAAGAAGGTACAGTAAAATTTTTTAATGGAACTAAAGGATTTGGTTTCATTACTCCATCAAACGGTGGTCAGGACATCTTTGTTCACGTTTCAGGTCTTTATGACGAAATCCGTGAAAATGATAAAGTGACTTTCGATTCAGAAAATGGTAAGAAAGGTTTAAATGCAGTTAACGTAAGAGTTATCTAACTTATTCATATTCATCATTTGGAAAGCATCCCGTTTATTCGGGATGCTTTTTTTATGCTCTTACATTGCCAGAAAGCGACAATGGTAGCTAGATAAAAACAATTTTATCTATCTTTAGGCATACAAAGGTGATGGTGTCCACCTACTTAACCGTCCGCAAAAGAGGACTAATGGCGCCTACAATTAATTTACAAAACTAATTTGTAGGCTATGGCATATCGCAGTCCCTTACTCGGCATTGTCCGTTATTTGATAAAATGGACCTTGTTATCTCTTCCTCTTTCTTTAATAGTAGGCTCATTAGTAGCTTTATTTCTTTGGCTGCTCGATTGGGTAACCAATTACCATATGGTGCATCCCCGGTTATTGTTCTTGTTGCCTGTTACCGGTGTTGTTATTTATTTTCTGTACGGGCTATGGGGCAAGAACGCAGAAGGGGGCAATAATCTCATTATGGAGGAGATTCATGAGCCGGGTGGTGGTGTGCCTGCACGTATGACACCGCTCGTTTTGATCACAACGTTGCTCACACATTTTAACGGAGGTTCTGCAGGTCGCGAGGGTACAGCGGTGCAAATGGGGGGCAGCATGGCCCATTTATTGGGTAGATGGTTCAGGTTGTCGCCGTTAGATATGCGTACTATGCTGATGGCTGGTATTGCTGCAGGTTTCGGGGCGGTTTTTGGTACTCCGGTTGCCGGCGCCGTTTTCGCATTGGAGGTACTTGCTATTGGAACTATAAGGTATAATGCGCTGTTGCCTTGCTTAATAGCCGCGACATTAGCAGATATTGTAACATTATCCTGGGGTATTCATCATATCCATTATACAGTTTCTGCACTTCCTGTTCTAGAACATTCTTTGCTTCCTTTTCTGCATACTAATATTGTTTTGTTATGCGAAGTAATAGCTGCCGGTGCGGCATTCGGGCTTGTGGCATATTTATTCTCCGAATTGTTGCATACTATTAAAAACGTTTCAAAATCATGGATAAAGCCTGGATGGCTAATACCTGTTGCTGGAGGTATTATCATTATTGGCTTACGGTATACATCGGGCACTGCAGATTACCTTGGCTTGGGCGTTATGGGCCAATACAGCACCAGTGTAAGTATTGTAAATGCATTTCATACAGGTGGGGCTGGCTACTGGAGCTGGCTCTGGAAACTGGCATTTACTGCAATTACCCTGGGCATGGGCTTTAAAGGTGGGGAAGTGACACCTTTGTTTTTTATTGGTGCAACGTTGGGTAATGCTATTGCTATGCTATTGGGTGCCCCTCCCGATCTTTTTGCTGCTATGGGTTTCATAGCGGTATTTGCAGGTGCTACCAATACACCCATAACCTGCACAATAATGGGGGCTGAATTGTTTGGTGGAAGTTATATTTTTTACTTTGCAGTAGCGTGTTTTACAGCATACTATTTCAGTGGCAATACAGGAATATACCATGCACAAAGAATAGGTATATCGAAAACGGATGGAGTTGCCTTACCCAATGAGACACTCTCTCATCTGCGTGAGCGGAAAGTCCTGCGCAACAGGCGCATTTTTAGCCTGCTGCTTACCAAATGGCGCAAATAGAACTAATAGCCCCAACAGCAGGCAGACGTTTAATTTTTATAATAGAACATGTTGGGTATGCCGACAGCTATTGTATTGGCCAGGTTGGTGTTAGTGAGGTAAGTATCTGTAGTAGGATTTGAAGCAAAGTTATTTACCGTTCTCAGCAGTTTCCCATAATCGCAAATAATGTGCACTGTTAACGATTGTTTTATTCCTACGGTATAAGCAGGGTTATGAGTGGGCAATACTACTGTTTCATATAGCTGGTCCGATCCGATCAGGTACGATATTGGAACGGCAGGGGTACTGGCATTGTCGCGGGCACTACCTGTTATTTTCATGAATATATAGCCCTCTGTCATACTGCCAAACCACATACTTGGATTTTGTGGCGCTAATGGGTTGGGTGCTGTATAGTTGCTGGGTATAGTGGCATCATTGGTGGCAGGATCTATGCCTACATTGAAAGCTATGGATGTGTAATTGCCGGCTTGTATAGTACCAGCAAGAAAAATATTGGTGCCCAACGTTTTTAGTAAATAGGTACCTGGGAAGGTAAATATCCTGCCGCTGGTATTGGTTATGGATATATTTGAGATATAGAATTGCGCTACATTAAGTGCAATAGCCCTGCCGTTCGTGTCAGGATATAAATGTCCTGATGAACCTACTTCGTTTGAATCTATGAAGGTGTGAAGGTCCAGGAAGAGGGTAGAGGTATCAGTAGGTGTTACAATAGAAGGTTTGTTGCAAGCTGTGTTGCCACAAACGAAAACACACACAAACACTATAGATAATATGGATAGCAGGTATTTCATTTTTTCTTTTTTTACATCGCGGTTTGACACCAATATAACCACTACGGTTTAATTATTGCTATTTCATTGGCATTTCTTTAACGACTATAGCTATTGAAAAAGTATGGCATAGTTTTCAGGGAGCTATTTAGTTATTCAACGCTCCCTGTTTTATCCAGTTCAGTATTAGGCTGATCTGATTTGCAGATAGTGGGCTATTAGGCGGTTTGGGCATTTCGCCCGATTCTACTTCTGTATAGAGCAAAGTGGCAGTAGGGCTGCTGCCTAATAGTAAATGATCTTTATTAGTTGTTATTGACACATAAGCAACACTGCTGTCAAGATCCAGGTTCAGCCCTGCATTTGTTGTACCTGAATGGCATTGTGTATTTAGCGCACAGCTTGTTGTAAGTATGGGGATAATATCCTTGGTAAAGCTTACCGTAGGCGTTACCGTGCTCTTGCTGTTTTTGCAGGAGTTTATTACCATGGTACTGGATAGTACCATGGTAATAATGATGGTTATTACTTTCCTATTGCTCATAGCGAAACATGTTAGAAATACCTTTTGCAAGAGTATCTGCTATCTGTGGATTTATTGTAGTGCCATTTGTAGTAGTGCTTGTTCTTAAATTAATGGCAGACAATAGTTTGCCGTAATCACAAAGTATATGTATGTAGTTGGTGCTTCCGGCAGCCGCTGTATAAACAAGGTAGTTGCTGTTGGCTCCCGTCCCTCTGGTTGGTAGTACAACCTGATATTGAGTTGTTAGATTATTGGGAAGCGAGAAATTGAACGGTATCGGGTTAGAGCCGGTGTTACCTGTGGTCGTGTCGTATGCACCGGTAATTACCATACCATAGTAATTGGCGCCGTTCCACATGGTAGCTTGTGTTGGGTAAGGAATGCCATCTGTAATAAACGATGTTGTAGGTGGTGTTACCGAGTTGGCACTACTTAAGCCTACTGTAAACATTGCCGATACATAAGTGCCCGCCGGTACCTTGCATAAGTAGTAGTCTTCGCTGTCTAACCCCTTTAATACAACAACATTTGTCAACGCTACCATGCTGCCACTTGAATTAACAAGCATGATATTGGAAATGAAAAACTGAGGTACAAATAGTTCTATATGCCTGCCCAGTGAATCTGAGTACCAAACGTTAGTCGATCCATCAGTGTTGCTATCCACGCCAGGGTTACCGCCTATTGTGCTGTTGTAAATTTGAGTGTGGAGGTGAAAGAGAAATACGGCAGAATCTGATGTAGGGGTGCTGCTGGATGATTTCTTGCATGATGTAGTACCGAAAAATATGAAAGCCGCTGCAATCATAACAACTGATACAAATTGTATGGTGTATTTTTTCATGAGTTTTTTATTAATGGTTATTAATGATAATGATGTTAATGAAGAAAGTATTGAACTCGCCTTGAATGTGTTGAAATGCTATACGAAAGACTGCAAGAATAAAATGACATAGGTTAATTTACTTCACTGAGTCGACACCAAACATGTTTGCATAGTTATCTGCAATAAGGACTGAACTGGCATTAGGAGACATAGTTGAGGGGAACGTGCTCATATTGATAAGATGAGGCGTCTTAAACCAGCTCATTGCGTCAGCATGCATAAATGCAGTTACCAGTCCGCTGTTTGTTACTGTAACCGGCTGTTGTAAGGTTATAGTAACTTTACGCAAAGCGCTATACTGTCCACTAAACCCTCCAATATGCAATTGGAAAAAGCGCGGAGATCCTGAGACGGAAGCCGTGCCTTCCATTTTCGCCATGATGTAACCTGTATTCCAATCCCAAAACATACCATTTACGGGATCCAACTGGCCTGTTTGCGCACCGCTTACATTATGCAGACTATCTACTCCTATCAGGAAACTGACGCTGGTATAATTGCCTACAGGTACATTAGCTATAGTAAAATTTCCGCTGCCCTGTACGGCTTGCTGCACCAGGTGGTAGCTATTCGTTTCGGCAAAAGTTTTACCAGAATCTGTGGTCAACACTATATTACTGATGTAATAGTTGAAAATACTTACACTTATGCTGTCTCCGTTTGCATCTTTGTAGTACTGATTCAGCGCTAAAATACTGCTGTCTGCCGTGTTGGTTATAGCTATTGCCAGCTGTCCGGTTACCACAGGGGCAGCCGGAGTAGGTGATGGGTCTTTTCTGCATGCTGTAAATGTTGTTGACAAAGCCCAAAACAATATGGTAAGTTTTATTGAAGTTTTCATTGTGTTTTTTTTAGTCTGCATTAATATTTACTCTATGGCATTGTTGCTATCCATACCGTATCTGCGGCCTCAGTACCCACATGATCCAGGTTTGCATTGATGATCAGCTGCAGGTTTTTGGCCTGGGTACAGGTATCTACCCATTGCAATTGTACAGAGAAATGGTCATCGTGTATGTCTTCAGCGCTTTCATACATTATGTTTTCAGTAGCAGTATCTATCAGTTGTACATAGTAGCCATGCAATTCTCCTGTATAAGTAACACTGAATGACATGTTCACAGTATCGCCTTTCCGGTACAATTGCCCTTTAAGCGGACTTTGCACTGTAATACCTACAGCTGATGGATTTTCTGCAGGAACACTTTTCTTGCGGCACGAAATGTATGATAAGCTTGCTATGGCCAGTACAACAATGGCAACTTTATTTTTTGTAATGGGCATTTTCCTATTTTTTATTTTGTCTGTTCAATAACACATAAAGCCCTGTTTCAAACTGGTTGTGTGCGGTTACAAGCCCCGTAGCGTAGTGCTGAGATATTGGGACGGTGTACATAGCATGCAGGCCAATACGTTTATAATATACGTAAGCCCCAGCAGTAGTGTACAAGAAATATCCACCCGTGTAATTATCTATCCAGCCTTTGGAATAATTATCATAGTCCATAGCTGTATTTTCATACCGCAGGCCTATTTCTGGCATGACGGTCCATTTATTGCGCTGGAGCCAATATACCCCGTTCAGACCTGTATTGAAGTGATTGCCATATTTATATTGCTGTGCATTAGGGGTATTGGCATTGTAACCCGCGTCCAGGTTTATACCATAATCTCCTTTGCGCACAGTATAATTGGCATTGAATACAAAATCCCAACTGCCGGTACCGGGTTGCATATTGGGTACTACTTGGTCAGACAGCACAACGTCCTGCGATGACTGGTACTTGCCCGTTGGGGCTTTGATGCCGCCACCAGCTTGCAAGGTATGCTGCCATCCGCCTTTGATTGTGCGGTTTAATAGGGTTACATCTGCGAGTGCAGATGCATCGCCAATGCCCTGGGTATTTGCGTGTATACCATCTTCCAGTTTACTGTTAGATACCACAGGTACAAACACAAACAAGTGTACGTTTTTAGATATGTAAAATCGCCCCCATAGCAACGCCGTGTTGTAGCTTTCGTGCGATACTGAAGAGCTTTCACCTCTGTAGTCGAAGTTGGCCGGCCTGAAGCTGGTAAAGCTCCTGTACTGGTATTGCAGGCCAATAAAATTGGTATAGAAATCCGGCAATACTCCCAGGTAATTGTTGCTTGACGAGCATCCGCAAAGTGCGCATGCATCGCATTGCAGCGAAGCCAGCATTGCTGCAAGCCCGCACACCAATATGCGTTTCATTATAAGACTTTTTTTTGGCTGGCACGTATTGGTACAACCTGAAATAATAACGCATGCTTAAGCCAATTACTGCTTCAGCAACGTATAATACAATTCAATAAAAAGCCTAAGCCAGTGGGGGATGAAAAACAGAAGGGTGGGGACGTGTTACTAATGATAAATTGTAGCCTGACCTATGTGTCAGAAGATCATCGGCAGCAATAGTACTGAAAGCAAAAGTTGTAGAAGGAATAACGAATATGGGCATCTCCGCTTTATCCCATTTAGGTGGTAGTGAGCCCGGTCTGCTTGGTTCATCATTTACCTTATCGAGCTTTTTCTTAAGGCAACATTTACCACAACATTTCATCTGTGGTTTGTCGCGGTTCTCACAAAGGTTTTTTGCTATATAGTCTTTGTTATAATTGAACCATACCACCACTCCAAGCTTTACAAAGCATTGAAAGGAGATACTCAAAAATAACAGTATGGCTATAGCTATGCGCATATCAATATAAAATTACGCACCGTGTTGTTATAAAAAAAAAATACTTTGGCTCGATAGAGCATCCCATTGTCGCTTTGCGTTACGGCGCCGGATAGTTGTTTGGGTCTGAGAATAAAGGATTCTTATATAACGTATTGTCAGTGAGTGTATTTAGAAAATTAATAAGGTCTGTTTTTTGTTGCGTTGTTAATGGAATACCTCCCGTTAGCGAAGGATCAAGCGTTGCGCAATAAGAAGCGCCAGGCTTGATGCCGGTACTAAAATAATCCAATACGTCAAGCAACGTAAGAAAGCGGCCATCGTGCATATAGGGTGCCGTGAGTGCGATATTTCGAAGAGAAGGTGTTTTGAATTTATAGCGATCGCTTGAATTATGTGTGATGTGCTCACGGCCACTATCTATAATAAACTCACCAGTATGGTTAATCACAGGCATTACTCCGGGTTCTAATCCTATGCTTCTGAATTGATAGTCGCTAAACAGGGGCTCAGTGTGGCAACTTGCACATTTTGCCTTGAAGGTATTGTATCCATTTATTTCAGAGCTATTGAATGTAACCTGCCCTCTTACAAAGCTATCGTACCGTGAATTATTGCTGATCATTACTGCCATAAATTGTGCCAGCGACTGGAAAATATGTTTTGAATTGATCAGGTCTCCCGTGTCGCTGCTAAAAGCTCTTTGGAACATGGCAGGATACAGGGGGTCTCCACTTATTTTACTGATTACATCTGGCAGAGTTTCGTTCATTTCTACCGGGTTTGTCATTGGGTTTATGGGTTGGTTTTCCAGATTGGTTACGCCTCCGTCCCAAAAATAAGAAGTATTCCAAGCCATGTTGAAAATACCAGGCGCGTTACGGGTGCCGTTTTGGTTGCCTACTCCATGGCTTACAAAGTGAGCCAGGTTAGAAAAAGCAGCAAAATTTTGGTGGCAAAAAGCGCAGGAAACGGTATCGTTGCTGGAAAGACGACCATCGTAAAATAATCTCCTGCCAAGTTGAAAACCGTCGTAAGTGAGCCGGTTATTTGTGAATTGATAATAGGGTTGAGGCCATCCTTTAGGTATGTCAAAAGCTACCTGTTTGCTTGAAGTCGGTACATATGGATCCACCCTGCACGATAACCAGAAGCAGAGTGCAAACAATACAGATAACACCAGGAACTTTTTGTACATGTTACGCTAGGACTTACGCAAAACTACACTAATAACGTTTTGTAAAACAAAAGTGTTGTACGCTTTAAACAAAAAATACATGCAGATGACAATGGTATAAATGTTTCGTTATTCACTGACAGGTATGTTTGTAGTAGTAATGGCATTTTGTTGAGTGATGGTTACATTTACAGCCCCTGTAAGCAATTTTGTGAACCTTGAGCTGTCGTACCCATGGTCATTTGCTACATAATAATTTCCGTTCTTTAAGTTGGTAAACGTACACGTAACAATACTATCTGCACATACACACGTTGTTGAATCGTCGTACACAGGAGTGGTAGGCGCTTCTGTTGCATTGTATTTTATGTAAAGCACAAGGGTGTCTATAGGCCAAGCCAGGGAGTGGTGTTGCGCATGTAATACTAGCGTTGCAGTGCCACCTTTGCCAGCTACGGGAGGATTGGCCTTTTTTACACAGCTAGCGCTTATTATCAACATTGCTGCAAATACAATGAGTAGGTTAATTCTCTTTTTCATGGTGCATCTTTGCTACTAAGTTAATGAAATGTCTGCTTTTATAACGTTAATGGATTCTTTGTGTATTGGTTTTTTTTGTTATAAGTAAAATATGATATTGTTATACCCGTATTACCGAAATGCACGTTATAGTTCGGTAATTGCTAGTTCCACCGTGGTAGTAGCATTTTGTTTCGTAATGGGCGAATATAATCCACCACCAACTGGAACGTGAAAAGAAGTATCAATACCATAACTGTAAATGTAATAATCTCCATTTCTCAGATTGCTGAATTGACAGGTCACAACTCCATTTGCGCAAGTACAGGTAGTAGAATCATCGTACGATGCTGGTGTGTTCTGGGCATTATACTTTATATACACCTCACAGGTATCTATGTTTTTTGAAATACTGTGATGTTGGGGCAGTATGATGAGTGTTGCGCTCCCGCCTTTGCCTGCGGATGGATCGGCCTTTTTTACGCAGCTAGCGCTCATAATAAGTATTAATGCAGGTACAAGGAACAGGTCGATTCTTTTTTTCATGTGCATCTTTGCCGTTAAGTTGACGAAATGTCTGGTTTTAAAAGGTCATGAATTCTTCATGTTTTGTGAGCTTATGTCCACGTTCTTGATACAAGCAAATGATCTATTGATTGACTAGTATTGCAAAATGACTATCGTCCAAATTACTGAAAATATTTATCGGTTTAAATCTGTTTCATATTCCCTGGTGAATATTAAAGTTGTAAAACTTATTTTTGATGTTTAAAGCTTCCCAGATGCGCTCACGCCTGTTCCCGGTTCTTTTGTTTTCCGCCTTTGTATTGCAGGCAAATGCCCAGTTGCACGATAATGAATATCGCGACAGTAATAATCCGCTCTACTGGCAAAACCACAAGCCCGATAAGGATTACTGGCAACAGGACGTACATTACAAAATAGATGCCTCTATAGACGAGGTGGAAAATACCATAACTGCAAAGGAAGACTTGCAATACTGGAACAACAGCCCCGACACGCTTACCTATGTGTACTTTCACCTGTACCAGAATGCTTTTGTAAAAGGATCTTACCTGCATCAGCTTGAGAAGGTAAATAAAGTAAAGGCAAGGCTGGGCAAGAAAGAAGCCGCCGGCTTGGGCATAGTTATAAATGGATTAACGGTTGACGGTCAGGTTGTGAAAACTGAACTGGATAATTCAATAATGAAAGTGTACCTGCCACAACCACTATATCCCGGTGGTAAGGTAACTTTTAAGATGGGTTTTGAAACGTACTACGATAATGGTACAACGCGCAGGCGTATGCAGATGTATGATGCCTGGGGATTTAAACATTATAACGGTACACAATGGTATCCTAAAATAAGTGTGTACGACCGTAAGCTGGGGTGGGATACTTACCAGCATCTTAACAAGGAGTTTTATGGTGACTTCGGTCTGTTTGATGTAACACTCAACTTTGCATCCAACTATATTGTTGAGGCTACGGGTATGTTGCAGAACAAGGAAGATGTGCTGCCAGATGAGCTTTTGAGAAAGATAGACATTGGCAATTTTGAACATAAAAAATGGAATGAGGCTCCTTCGACCATAATACCCTATAAAAAAGGAGAGCGCAAAACATGGCATTATTTAGCTAATAATGTACACGATTTTGCTTTTACAGCCGATCCTTCGTACCGTATTGCAATAACTTACTGGAAGGGCATACAATGCGAGGCAATAGTGCAGGAACCACATGCACGTGGCTGGCAGAATGGTGCAGAATACGTGGCAAAGGTGATACAAACATTTTCTGAGAATATAGGAATGTATCAATATCCCAAAATGGTGGCAGCCGATGCCCAGGATGGTATGGAGTACCCTATGCTTACCCTGGACGGTGGTTTTGATCCTGGCTATAGAGGCCTGCTGGTGCACGAAATAGGGCATAACTGGTTTTATGGAATGGTGGGTAGTAATGAAACGTACCGTGCTGCGATGGATGAAGGATTCACGCAGTTTCTTACGGCATACGGACTCAACAAACTGGAGGGCGAAAATGAACCTTTGGATAAGACAAAGGCCAAATACCGTAGGTACTTTGCAGAACCGTCAAACGTGCGTGACCGGAATGTATTTAATGTGTACACTAGTGATGCGCTCAACCAGGGCGAAACTGCTCCACTCAATACTCATTCTGATGATTTCGGCAATGGCCTGAACCATGGTGGTGGCTACCGAGAGGTCTATTTCAAAACAGCCTCTATGCTGTATAATCTACAATATACCCTGGGCGATTCATTGTTTCAAACAGCTTTGCAGCATTATTTCCATCAATGGCAATTTGGGCATCCTTATTTTGAAGATTTTAAAGCTTCGGTGATCCAATACACACACGTGGACCTGAACTGGTTTTTTGATGAATGGTTTGAAACTACAAAGGTGATTGACTATGGTATAACAGGCATTAGGAAAATACCCGGTCAGGATAGTTTTTCAGTACATTTTCGCAGAACTGGTGCTATGCAGATGCCTTTAGATTTTACAGTAACTGCAAAGGATGGCAATAAGTACAATTACTACGTGCCCAATACCTGGTTCGATAAAAATACGAGTGCCGTAAAGTTGCCAAAGTGGTATGGCTGGGGAACTTTAGATGCTAAATACAACGCGCACATCAATGTGCCATCTGGTATAAAAGAAGTGCAGATAGATACAACTTACCGCCTTGCAGATCGTGACCTTGTAGATAATTATAAGTCTAGAAAATTATTTTATTTCCCTGCTATACATACAAAACTGGATGGGGGTACTTATGCACCTACCGATAGGAGAAAATACAGATTGTACATCCGTCCCGATCTGTGGTGGAACAGTATTGATGGCATAAAAGCAGGTGTTCATTTTGAGGGGGACTACCTGAATACGCTGAATAAGGTAGATGCTACAGTGTGGTGGAATACCCATGTGCTGCAGGGCGATCGATATGTGGGCTATGAAAGCCAGAGTTATTATGCAAAGTATAAACCTGTAAACTATACTTTCAATTATACTACGCCTATAACCCGGAGCTTACCCAAATTGCAAGTGCAGATCAACAGCCGTTTCCTGGATGGTTTGTGGTACCATAGAGCAGGGCTTAACTGGTTGGTAAATGATAATAATACGTTGCAGTTGTATGGGCAAACCATGTGGCGCCCCGATAGCAACGCTCTTGACTATCTTATTTATCATGATGAATGGAGCAGTTTTGCAGGGCTTGCCAATTCATCGTTAAACGCGGCATGGACACATAGGTATGCTTATTTTAATGGCAACGGGCAATACAAGCTGAGCCTGCGTGCGCCAATGCTTACTGGTAATAGTGCGGCGGCATTCAATTATGCTTATGCACAACTTGAAGTTGTTAATAATAACCATCTGGGCAAGCTGGATGTAAAAACACGTCTGTTTGGCCGTTATGGTACGGGTACTAACATTCCATCAGAAAGTGCTTTATTCCTTGCCGGTGCCAATCCCGAAGAGCTAATGGAAGATAAATATACCAGGACCAATAGTTTCGTACCCACAGAGTGGCAAGGTATATCGCAGTACGATGTTAATCATTTCCAGGAAGGTGGGGGGCTTAACCTGCGTGGTTATGCCGGTTACTTTATAGCCGACCAGCGTAACAATGCGGTGCTCATAGGCTACAAAGGCCGCAGCGGTGCATCTGCAAGCATTGAGGCAGATATTGATAATTATATTCCACTTAAGCCCCGTTTTACCCGTAATTGGCTGCATGTGGATCTATATGGTTTTGCAGACGGCGGCCTGATAGAGTTAAGCCAATACACTTTGCCACAATACTACAATACTGTACCAACTACCATCTGGAGCGACTTTCGTATTGATGCCGGGGTGGGAACAGCATTTACTATTAAAAATTGGGGGCCTTTTGATAAAGCCAAGCCGCTTACAATACGTTTCGATGTGCCTTTATTCCTGAACAGGGCGCCTTATGGCAATCCTGAATATGCAACATTCAGGTATGTAATTGGTATCAACAGGGCATTCTGATCAGAGCTCTTTTTATGCTAAAGATGTTAGCAGGTGCATGAATAAATGTACCTGCTAATTTTTTTTAGTACAAATCCCAACCTTTTCTAAGTTATTGGCTGTCTTATGTTAGCATAATCCCTAACATCCTTTTGCCCTATCATTTTTTATCTCTTATTTCGAAACAGGAAAGTCCTGTTTCTGTTGGCAGGAATATAATGCTGGTTGTGGAACACTCAAGTAGGCACAAATAAAAAAGCCAGCCTGAGAACAGGCCAGCCCCTATAAACCCTATCACCATGAAAACTTCTTCTAGGAAAAACCATTTCCTTATACTATACAAAGATATACCGCTAAGTATTTAAAAGCAAATATTTTTTCTGTTTATTTTGTTAAATACAAAAAATATACTGGTAGACATATTTTGTTGTTGTTAAATATTCTTTAAGTATAAGTTTTTAAACGAGAGGTATAGTAACTGTAAAGGTGCTTCCTTTGCCAGGTATGCTCTCTACCTTTATTTTCCCGCCATGTGCATCTACAATAGCTTTTGCATAGCTTAGTCCTAGTCCAAATCCTTTTACGTTATGTATATTACCCGTATGTGCGCGATAAAATTTTTCAAATATCCTGTTTTGCGTTTCCTTACTCATCCCTATGCCGTTGTCCTTTACTTTAATGGCCAGCATACTACCTGCCGCAACTGTTTCTACATCTATATGTAAGTTGTCCTTTGAATATTTTATAGCGTTGTCAATGAGGTTGAAGATAATGTTTGAAAAATGAACTTCATCTGCGTTCACAATGTGTTTTGCCGCATTCAGCTTCAATGTAAGTAGTCCATTTTTTTCCTGTATTTGCAATGCCAGGTTGTCTGCCACCTTATTGATCACTTCGTGAGCATCTAATGATTGCAGATTTAGTTTTATTTCCTGTCGCTCTATACGTGCATCCTGCAATATCTTTTCTACCTGTTTGTTCATGCGGCTGTTCTCCTCCTTTATCATTGCGCTGTAATACTTGATCTTAGTGGGGTCATGTATCACTTTTTCGTTGGTGAGTGCATCAATTGCCAGCGATATGGTTGCCAATGGTGTTTTCAACTCATGATTCATGTTATTGATAAAGTCCGATTTTATCTCTGAGAGTTTTTTCTGATTGAACAGGGTGCGGACGGTGAGTGCAAATGCCAGGATAATGATAACTGTGAATACAATTGATGCTGCGATCATCCATCCCATTTCGCGGATGATGGTATTCTTATCTTCCTTTATAAATAAATATAGTGTTTCCTGCAGGTTTGAGTTGTCGGGTGTCAGCCTTACCCGGTAAGCATTGTTTATTTCCTGTTCAGAGAAGCCATCCGATTCCAGTATTGGGTATTTAAAGATGTTAATGATGCAAAACTCGAATTTTTGATTGATCTTATTTTTCTTTAGCGATGCATTGAGAACATCGTAGATCTCATCTTTAGTAAATACCTGCGATGTAAATCCAATTTCAAGGGTGAATTGTTTAGATGCAGCATTGGCAAAATAAAATACGCCTTGCTTCATCAGGAACCTGTCTTGTATCTGTTCCTTCGCTTGGCTTAAAGAAAGATCTAGTTCTTTCTGGAACTCTTCTCTTTTTAACGAAATGGCATTACGTATCCACGATGTTTGGATGAACATAATACCTAATACAGAGAGACTGATCAATACAACAATGAGGGGGAAGACTTTTTTCATCTCCAACAAATTTACAGTTGCTTTTACTTGAAAAAAGATAGTATATATAGTTTAACGCCATTTTAACTGCTACGTTTTAAAACTATATGGGGCTAAATGTAAAAAAAATACGCACTTTCTTTTGCAACATCAGGATATTGATTAGTTTTAGGGGTAATTTTTTATTTTCCTGTATGAAATATTTTATACTCTCTTTATCGGCAGTGTTGTTATTCGCCGCTTCCTGCACCAAAGTAACTACGCCTGTTACCCAGCAAGACTGGTTGCGTAGTGGTAAGTGGAAGATTACTTCTGCCAAAGCGGTTAATAAATCAGTAGCCTTTAGTATCTCCAGCACGTATGCTGATACTACTTTGTATCAATATAATTCATGCAATGCAGGTAATTACCTGGTATTTGGTGCCAACTATGGGGGTACCGTATATACAGGCAGTAGTAAATGCTATGCTTCTGAACCTAACAACGAGTCTTTTTACTGGGAGCTGGTAAATAATGGCAATAATTTAAACATATATAACGCGGACGTTTTCTTCGGTACTACTAGCGTTGTAGGTAAGGTTACCAACCTTTCAAGGAACAACTTTACTTTGGCATATTCATATTATATTACGCTGCCAGATCCCACAAATTCTTTCAGAACAGTTAATGATACGATTGCTGTAACGGCAAACTTTTCTAATAATTAAAGCCGGAAACTTATTAGTTACGACCACCGGTTTTATGACCGGTGGTTTTTATTTGTTATAAAAAGGCTGATGGGATTAGTTTAGATACTGGCTTTTATTTTGTCATCCTTTTTAACCTTCATATTTTCGTGTACAATTTCAAGTTCTGTTATTAAGATATTTATGATAAAAATTACTTTGCCTGATGGCGCGGTACGTGAATACCAGGAAGGGACATCGGCGATGGATGTTGCAAAATCCATAAGCGAAGGCCTTGCCCGTAAGGTGTTGGCTGCCGAAGTGAATGGAGAGGTTTGGGATGCATCGCGACCTATAAGCACAGATGCTTCTCTTAAACTTTTGATGTGGGATGACAAGAATGCGAAAAGCACATTCTGGCATTCTTCTGCACACCTTATGGCAGAAGCATTGGAAGCGTTGTATCCGGGTGTTAAATTGGGTATAGGTCCGGCTATTGAAAGCGGCTTCTATTATGATATAGACTTGGGCGAAAACACTATAAATGAAGAAGGCCTGAAGAAGGTGGAAGATAAAATGAAAGAACTGGCCAAGCAGGGGAGTATCTACGTGCGCGAAGATATGCCCAAAGACAAGGCTGTAGCTTACTTTACCGAAAAAGGTGACCAGTACAAACTGGAGTTATTGGAAGGCCTGCAAGATGGTTCTATAACTTTTTATACACAGGGCAATTTTACAGACCTGTGCCGTGGTCCGCATATACCAAATACAGGTTTTATTAAAGCTGTAAAGCTGACTAATATAGCTGGTGCTTACTGGCGTGGTAACGAGAAGAATAAAATGCTTACCCGCATTTATGGTATTACATTCCCTGCACAGAAAGAGCTAGATGAATACCTGGTATTGCTGGAAGAAGCAAAGAAAAGAGACCATAGGAAGTTGGGTAAGGAGCTGGAACTATTTACCTTTTCTGAAAAGGTAGGTAGCGGATTGCCTTTGTGGTTACCTAAAGGCGCTATGCTGCGCGAACGCCTGCAACAGTTTTTACAAAAAGCGCAAACAGAAAGCGGCTACCTGCCGGTAATAACACCGCACATAGGCAGCAAGCAACTGTATGTAACATCCGGCCACTGGGAAAAATATGGCAAGGATAGCTTCCGCCCCATTACTACCCCGCAAGAGGGCGAAGAGTTCATGTTGAAACCTATGAACTGCCCGCACCATTGCGAAATATATAAATCATCACCACGGTCGTACAAAGACCTGCCGCTGCGCCTTGCAGAGTTTGGAACAGTATATCGCTACGAGCAGTCGGGTGAATTGCATGGCCTCACACGTGTGCGTGGTTTTACTCAGGACGATGCTCACTTATTCTGCATGCCTGAACAGGTAACAGAAGAGTTTAAAAAAGTTATAGATCTGGTACTTTATGTATTCCGCTCGCTCGATTTCCATGACTTTACTGCTCAGATATCTCTGCGTGACCAAGAAGACCGTACTAAATATATAGGCACTGATGAGAACTGGGCTATTGCTGAACAAGCTATTATTTCTGCAGCGGCTGAAAAAGGGCTCAGGACTACAATTGAATACGGCGAAGCTGCATTCTACGGACCTAAGCTTGACTTTATGGTGAAGGATGCTCTGGGCCGCAGCTGGCAATTAGGCACTATACAAGTAGATTATAACTTGCCAGAACGTTTTGAGTTGGAGTATGTGGACGCAGACAATACCCGCAAAAGGCCGGTAATGATACATCGTGCCCCTTTTGGATCAATGGAACGCTTTATCGCGGTACTTATTGAGAACTGCGCGGGGAACTTCCCTTTATGGTTAGCGCCATTGCAGGTGAAGGTATTGCCGATAAGTGATAAATATGGCGACTATGCCAAAGAGGTTTCTGCTCAGCTTAAGACAGCCGGTATAAGAGCCGAAATAGACGACAGAGCTGAAAAAATAGGACGTAAAATAAGAGATACTGAGCTGATGAAGGTGCCGTATATGCTGATAGTAGGAGAGAAGGAAATGAATGATGGTATGGTATCTGTACGTAAGCATGGTGAGGGGGATAAGGGTTCTGTAACGCTGGATGCATTTGTAAATGAGGTGAATGATATAGTAAACAGCCAGATGAAGGGGAAGCCTGCACCAGTTGCATAAATTTTTAAAATAACAGCATGTTGTATTGCATAACAAAAAACGTTATTTTTGATAAAACTTTTAATAATCATTAATGCAGAATAGAGTTAAAGGAAGACCACCGTTTAAACCAAGGATACCGCAAAACGAACATAAATTAAATTCAGAGATCACTGCCCCGGAGGTACGTTTAATAGGGGAAGATGTTGAGCCTGGTATTTACAAGCTGGCTGATGCGCTAAGAATAGCGTTGGAAAAGGAAGTAGATCTTGTAGAGATCTCTCCTAATGCTGTGCCGCCAGTATGCCGCCTCATCGATTATCGTAAGTTTCTTTACGAAAAGAAAAAAAAGGATAAAGAACAAAAGGCTAAAGCTAAACAGTCTGAAGTAAAGGAGATTAGGTTTACGCCTAATACTGACGATCACGACTTTGACTTTAAAGCCAAGCACGCAGAAAACTTTTTGCAGGAAGGCAATAAAGTAAAATGTTACGTGCAGTTCAAAGGCCGTGCTATCATGTTCCAGGAAAGGGGAGAGTTGCTCCTGCTAAAATTTGCAGAACGTATGTCTGAATATGGAACACTGGAATCTATGCCTAAAATGGAAGGCCGCAGGATGCTGGCTATTTTCACTCCAAAGAAAAAGAAATAAGCCATTTTTTTTAAATATCAAAAGAGGGTTGTCGAATTTGTTCAGCAACCCTCTTTCCTATATCGTATTTTTGATTCTGCGGGTATTAATTATTGCCTGTGTTGTCCATTTGGTTGTCGCTACCGTTTTGCATCATTTGCCTGCGCTGCATCATTCTCTGTTTCCGCTCTTCTTCAAGCACCTGGTACTGTTTATACTGGTCCTGCGTTAATATGCTTTGTAGTTTTGTTTCCTTATCCATTGCCATTTGTTTGCGTGCACGGCTTACGGTCTTTTTATCTGCGCTGCTATGCATGAGGCTATCCATAGAATTGGCCATACTCATATTTAAACTGCTTACAGCATTGGTCTGATCTGCAGACAAATTGAGCCTTTTTTGTAGCATCTTAGTTTGGTTTTGTGCGCGCTCCTGGGGCGTTTTCATTTGCATGCCTTGCATATCCTGCGCTTGTGTTGCAAATGGAATAAGTATAAGAATTGTGGCTACGATCTTTAATCCTGATTTAATTACTGACATGCATTTTAGTTGTTGATTTTGTATTTATGAGACCTTGTGTTTTATTGAATGTTTAAAAATGGGGTGAATAAAAAATGTTAAAAGAACTTGAATGGTCAGGATTTGAGGAAAATGAATGAGTGGAGATATGTTTTTTAATTGTTAATCAGCTCAATTTTTAGGTGTGTGGTATAACTAATCAATAATTTTACTATTATAGATCGACTTTAAAATTGTTTACAATGAAAGCAGTATTCTTTAACTCGAACAGAAAGTACGTTGGTATTGCAGGCGCGTTATGTGTCATGGCAATTGTTCTTTTTCTTAGCAGTTGTTTTACGCTCTCTAATCAAAGTCCTTGCGATTGCGCCGTAAATAATGCGGCGGCTAGTACACCCGCCTACAACAAAGATCTTGGCGAAAAGTGCGATGAGCATGAAAATGGCCTTAGCGAAAGCGAACGCGCCGAATGGCAAAGAGAATTATCCGCTTGTATGGCCGGCAAATAAGCAATCATTAAATTTATTGTTACCTTTTTGTTATTTTATGCTTGTGCGTTTAGAAAATAATCGCTAAGTTTATCTTATTGTTTTTTAAAACACTGTATATTAATACATTATGATGTTTTTGTCTTTTATTTATTTTCAGAGTCGCATTTTAAATGGTATAAGCAAAGAGTATAACGCACTCCCCAACATGTATCTTCGTATCTACAGGCACCACCATATGCGCATGTATATTGAAAGTACAACCCACACTCCTGATTAAATGAAATTCTTGTTTTTAACTTTATGGCTTTGCATTCAGCAAGGCCTTTTTTATTTTGCTGTTTCGCAAATATTTATGTCTGGATATAAGTTGTATTATTTATATTTAGGTTACATTCCAGAAAGGTTTACACAACCCAATTATTAGTAAAAAGACAAGAGATAAGAAAGCGGGGTATAATGGGGATATCTGAAGATATAGGAGCGTTAAAAGCACTGCTTGAGCAGGAAAAGGCTCATAGGTTAATTGCAGAACAAGCCTTAATTAAAAAAAATAAGGAATTAGCTGAATTAAAGATGCAAATGGCTATAGATATAGGCCTTCATGCAACTACAAACCGTGTGGCAGCGTTAATGAACAACCTTTCTGCAGGCATACTTGTGGAAAATGAAAAAGGAAGGATACAACTCATTAATAATAGCTTTTGCCAGATATTTAATACTTCCTCACAGGCTTCTGATCTTATCGATGCCCAATCCGATGTTGCATTTCGTCAGGTGGCTTCATTATTTAAAGCGCCTGAGGCTTTTATAGACAGGCTAAATAATATAGTTTGGAAAAAAGAGAAGGTGTTAAATGAAATATGTGAGCTTGCGGATGGAAGGATATTAGAACGTGATTACATTCCGGTCTTTTACGAGGATAATTACCAAGGACACTTGTGGGAATACAGAGATGTAACTCAGAAGGTGATGGATGAAAACAGACTTGAACAACAACGTAAATTTTACGAGAATGTTTTGAATAATATCCCTGCAGATATTGCCGTGTTTGATGCACAACACAAGTATCTATATATTAATCCGGTAGCTATAAAAGATGAAATCCTGCGCAAATGGATGATAGGGAAGACAGATCGTGAATACCACAACTTCAGGAATAAGCCGGTATCATCTGCAGACCGGCGAGATTATGTCTTTGACCAGGCTCTACAAACTAAGCAATTATATTCCTGGGAAGAAAAGTTGGTGAATAAGAAAGGGGAGACTGAATATCACTACCGTAACTTATATCCTGTTCTTAACGATGAGGGCGAAGTAGATATCATTATTGGCTACGGATTGAATATTACAGAACGTAAACTGATTGAAGAACAACTATATAAAAATGAAAAACGCTATCGCGACCTGTTTAATTATAGCCAGGCACTGATATGCACGCACGATATGCACGGGCGTATCCTGTCTGTAAATCCTTCAATATGCACCTTGCTGGGCTATACGGAAAATGAACTTGTGGGCAGGCTGCTTACAGATTTTATACCTGCTAAGGACGTTGCTAATTTTGAACCTGATTATTTGTTTAAAGTAACAACAACGGGCAAGTCAAAAGGGGTATTCCGTGTGTTGAATAAAAGCGGCAAGCAAATATTCCTGCTGTATGAAAATTATAAGGTTGAAGAGGATGGTACAGAGCCTTATATCATTGGCTTTTCACAAGATATTACAGAACGTATAAAGGCCGAAAAAGAATTACTTATAGCTAAGCAGATGACTGAACAGGCATCAAAGGCTAAAGAGATATTCTTGGCCAATATGAGCCACGAGATAAGGACACCCATGAATGGTGTGCTTGGTGTAGCGCGTTTACTGGATAAGACTTATTTGAATACTGAACAGAAAAACTATGTGAAGCTGATAACAGAATCGGCCAATAACCTTATGGTTATAGTGAATGATGTGCTGGACGTTGAAAAAATAGCTTCTGGTAAGTTTGAGTTGGAACACCTGCCTTTCCGCCTGGCGGATAAGATATCGCTCACCATGCAACCTTTTGAATACAAGGCTGAAGAAAAGCTGATAGCGCTTAAGTTTGAAAATTTATTACCTGAAGGCTTGGTGGTGGTGGGCGACCCATACCGGCTGGGTCAGGTGATGAATAACCTTATAGGTAATGCATTGAAATTTACACACAATGGGAAAATTGTAGTTACAGCCAAAGTAGAAAAAGAAGAAGATAATAACATCATTATCGTTTTTTCTGTTGCCGATTCCGGGATCGGTATTAGCGAAGACAGGCTTGGGGATATATTTAACCCTTTTGTTCAGGCTTCTACTGATATTACGCGTAAGTATGGCGGTACTGGACTGGGGTTATCCATTTGCAAGAGCCTTGTTGAGATGCAGGGTGGCGTGGTAAGTGTGAAGAGCATTGTAAATGAGGGTACCACGTTTTCTTTTAGTATAAGGTATGGTCTAGGCGATGCCTCTATGCTTGAAGGAGAACCAGAAGAAGATATAATAACCGACACAGGCATAAAAAAAGTACTTGTGGCAGAGGATGTGGTGCTCAATCAGTTCCTGGTGAAGCATATGCTTGAAAACTGGGGGATAGAAGTGGATATAGCAAACAATGGTCTTGAGGCATTAGATAAGGTAAGGGGCAACGATTATGATGTGATACTGATGGATATACAGATGCCTGAAATGGATGGCATTACGGCCACTGCAATCATCAGAGAAATGAAAGACAAGCAAAAGGCAACTATACCCATTATAGCGCTTACAGCTAATGCCCTTAAGGGCGATTCTGACCGTTACTTGAAGGCGGGCATGAATGGGTATATTAGCAAGCCTTATACAGAAACAATGCTGTATGCTGCGCTTAAAAGTGCTGCTAATAATAAAGGATATGCAGGTGTCAAGGAAGAAGATCGACAGCCAATTGTACCTGAACATAAATCTCCTGCAGCCATCTTGGTTGAGGACAAAACGGAATCTCTATACGATCTTACCCTGCTTTGGTCGGTAGCCAACGATGACGAAGCGTTTATACGTAAAGTGCTGGCTACCTATATGGACACAGTGCCTGCCGATATTGATCGGCTGGAAGATGCACTTGCTGAAAATGACTGGAATACAGTAGGCAAGCAAGCTCATAAACTGAAACCTGCTATTGACTATATGGGCATTAAAGCATTGAAAAATGTGATCAGGAAAATGGAGGCTATTCCCGATGATATTAATGAATATAATCGCAATGCCAAAATTCTTAAAGAAACAATGGCCCAGGTTTTTGAGCAGTTCAGGAAAGATTTTCCAGGGCTATAATTAGTTAGTGTATTCCCCTTGCATCCAATGCCTGTTGGTATAGGTGCGCGTTCTTTATTTGCTCAGGGTAAGTGGAGGCAAAATTATGGTAGCCACTAAAATCTTCTTTTGCACAGAAGTACAGGTAGCTGGTATGCGGTGCGTTGAGCACAGCTTCTATACTGCTTATTGATGGCGTACATATAGGCCCCGGCGGCAGCCCGGCATACATATAGGTGTTATAAGGCGATACGGTTTGCAGATGAGCCCCGGTAATGCGGCGCAGGCTAAAATCGCCCACTGCAAATTTCACGGTAGGGTCGGCTTGGAGTTTCATGTCCTTGGCCAATCTGTTCAGGTAAACACTGGCTATATTAGGCTTCTCATCATTTTTGTTCGATTCCTCATCTACAATAGATGCGACTATTACAGCTTGTGCTGGTTGCAGGTGATGTGCCATTGCTTCCTGTATGCGTGCGGGTGTCCAGAAATGCACATAATTCTTTTCTATTTTTCTGAAGGCTTTATCTGCAGTGGTATTCCAGAAAAAATCGTAGGTATCCGGCATTACAGCACACATGGCAGTGTTAGTGTCTAGTCCGTATTGTGCAAGATATACAGGGTCGCTAAACATTTGTCGTAAAACAGTTGAGTCAGCTTCAAGACTGTTGCCCAGCAGGGTTATAAAGTCTTGCTTTGTGCGGAGTTTATTGATGACCAGGCGCACTGGTTCCTGGTGACCACCACGCAGCATGCCTACCAGTGCGTAGTTGCTCATGCCGTGTTTTATATGGTACTTGCCTGCGTGTACACGATTGGGGTAGTCTGCCCGTTCTGCCACCAGGTCAAAGCTGTTTATATTTCTTACAAAGCCACCCTGTTCCAGCGTTTCTTTTACGGTTTCGTAACTGGCGCCTGTATGTATGTACAGGTACTCGCCAGCGCTGAATGTGCCTGTGTTGGGGCCAAAGACTCTATATAGCATGAACAAAGCTGCAGATACAAGCAGTACGGCAACTATAAATATACCTTTGCGTAGGGGATTGTTATTTTTTTTTCTCCGGGCTGTCATACCTTAAAAATAAAAACCCGCCCATATAAAAAGGCGGGTAAAAAATATATTAAAATAATTTTATTTCTTAGCCTTAGCAGGTGCACTCTTGGTAGCCGGTTGTGGCTTGCCGCTATTATCCATCTTAGGTTTTTCAAAAAACATTACAGAGATAACGCACAGTGCGCATACTACACCCATAGCAGTCCATGTACCTTTTTCCATTACATCCGTAGATTGCTTAACGCCCATTACCTGGGAGCCAATGCTGCCGAAAGCACCGGTAAGCCCGCCACCTTTAGGATTTTGCACTAAAACAAAAAAGCCCAAAACTACACAAGCCAATAATATAAGTATAGTGATAAATGAGATCATAATTCCTTTTCCTTTAAAAGTTCTTCTATTTTGTGCGCAAAGTAAGCTATTTTTTGAGGATTTCGCAAACTTAGTTTACGGTACATATCTATGGCCCTGTCGTACTTGCCTTGCTTGCGGTGTATCTGCGCCAAAGCTTCGCTGGCAAGGTCTTCCTCCTTAGTAATGCTGTTTACGGCCATGTTGAATACCTCTTCGGGTATCTCCTCATTTTCTTCTTCATTGGCAGCTGCCAGCTTTTCTTGCTGCCACATGCTTTTCAATGCCCGTTTGTCTTCCGTTTCCTCTATTTCTTTCTGTGTCTTCACTTTAAAGTGCAACAGCCATTCAGAAAAACTCATCATAACCATCAAAGATTTGTCTTTGTCATCTGTATTTTCCGGTTCTTGCGCAGCCGGTGTTGGTGTTTTATTCGCCTGGTCCATTTCTTCAGGTATCTCCTCAGATACCTTTATGCCCTGGTGAAAAAAGTAATTGTCAGTATATACTGGTAGTATCAATGTATCGCCGTCCTGGTTGGTTATCTGTTCTTTATTAAAATCGAAATGCTCTATTGTATAGTTTAATGGTTTTATGATCAGGTCATCGTCCTTTTCATATTCCTCATCGTCATCTACATATAACGACATGGGAGTATCCTCATATACTTCCTCTTCTTTCTGGGCCGGTTCTGGCTTTTGTTCTTTATCTGCGGCGCTTAGCAGCGCTTCTTTTACTATAAGCGGTTGTATTATTTCTTCGGTATATACTTCTTCTTCGTGTAGTTCTTCCTCATGATGTGCTATCTGCTCTGCAATTGTTTCGGGCACCTCTGGTGGTAAAACTACAGCAGGTTCGGCAACAGTCTCGTTATTAGAGGCCGTAGGAGGAATTGGTTCGGTTTCTTTTTTTGTTGGTTTAGCTGGTTCCTGTACTACTTCTTTGGGTTGTTCTGCAGCTAGTGGCGCTTTAGTTACCACAATTTCAGGTTCTGCAGAAGCAGTAGCCAGCGAAAATTTAATTTTTTCGCGGGTTTTAGGTGCATTGTCTTCAATAGACGCTGCCGCTAAATAATCGTTGAGGAGCAGCCAATTGCCCATATACAGCCACATGATGGCCATGGTTTCTTTATTATAAGGTTTTTTCTTGTGCTCTATAGCCGCGCCCATATAGCGCGTCGGCATAAAGTAGGGAAATTCCTTTATTATAGCAGCAATGCTTTCACGATCCATATCGGTCAGCGACCGGGGCTCGTTCAGCATGCGTGTTATATATTGTATGGAAGATGATGTTATCATATTTCAGATTACAATTACCAATTTACAAAAGCTTTATTAAAAATATCATCTGAAAGCTGATTTCCTATGTCATCTATCAAACCTGTTTCTACATTTTGCAGTACCTGGGCTGCATCAAAGTCAGCAAAACGGGTAAATGACTGGGTGAAACTTGCCTTATCGTTCAACCTGTTCTTAAATGTTACCTGCAGGGTTACCGTAAGCCTGTTTTTAGAGGCTACCTGCACACTTTGTACGCCGCTCACTGTAACATCGTATGCGGTTATGGAACCGGTTATGTCATAATCTGCGTTGTCTGTATTTACCGGAGACAACCCTGTTTGAGATAAGATGCGACTGCGAATCTTATCGGTAAGGATAGCGCTAAGGCTGGGTACTACATTGCGTGCCCTGTTTTCTAACAGGTGTATGTTTAAGGTCTTACCCTCTATGTTAGCCCCTGTGAAACTATAAACCCCACAGCCCTGCAATGCAAGCAGCAATACCAGTAAGGGTAAAAAATATACAATGCTTCTCTTCATCCTGCGCCTAAAGTTACTCTTTGATATCGTATTCTTTAATTTTCCTGTACAAAGTACGCTCAGAAATGCCCAGTTCGTTTGCGGCATCCCTTCTGCGGCCTTTATGTTTTTTTAATGCCTTGTTTATAAACTCTTTTTCACGGTCGGTAAGCATCAGTGTTTCTTCCACATCTTCATGCTGATCGTTGTGGGGTAATATAATAGGATTAATACTATTGCTGTTGTTGTTATTGTTAATGTAAGATGGCGTTATAGATGTGTTTGGCTCATGGTTATAAACAGGCAGCAGGGTCTCCATAGCCATCGGATCGGATGGGGTGAAGTTTTGATGGCGTGCCATTTCAAACATCATCTGCTTCATATCGTTCATGTCCTTCTTCATATCAAAGAACAGTTTATAAAGGATGTCGCGTTCTGTATTGCCGGTAGCGTTGTTATTATCTGTAGATGGTACACCACCGCTCATGGGCAGCAGCGCCAGGCTCCGGTTCTCCTTCTGCGGTAAAAAACGCAGCAAGGTTTCTGCCGTCACCAATTTATCGGTAGTGAGTACCGATATCTGCTCTGCGATGTTTTTCAATTCGCGTACATTTCCCTGCCATGGGTACGAGGTAAGCAGTTGCAACGCTGCACTATCCAACTGTACAGATGTGGTCTTGTATCTTTCAGAAAAATCAGAAGCAAACTTTCTGAACAGCAAGGGAATGTCTTCTGGTCTGTCTCGCAGTGAGGGGACTCGTATGGGCACCGTGCTGAGCCTATAATACAGGTCCTCTCTGAATTTCTTTTGTTGGGTATATTCCAGTAAGTCGCGGTTGGTTGCGGCTATTACACGCACGTCCGTTTTTTGCACTTTTGACGAACCTACGCGTATAAATTCACCTGTTTCCAGTACACGCAGCAGGCGTGCCTGGGTGCCCAGCGGCATTTCTCCTATCTCATCCAGAAAAATAGTACCGCCATTTACCGTTTCAAAATATCCCTTCCTGCTATCTACTGCACCTGTAAAAGACCCTTTTTCATGCCCGAATAATTCACTGTCGATAGTACCCTCTGGTATAGCGCCGCAGTTTACCGCTATAAACGGGTTGTGCTTGCGGGGCGATAGTGCATGTATAATGTTTGAAAATACCTCTTTACCCACACCGCTTTCGCCCACAATGAGTACAGACAGATCAGTATTAGCTACCTGTACAGCTGTATTCAGCGCATGGTTAAGTGCGGGTGCATTGCCTATTATGCCAAATCTATTTTTTATACTTTGTGTATCCATAAAACTGACCCGGTATAGCCCACAAAAGGAAGATATTTATGACAACTTCCTGCTTTATGCCTTCCTTTTGCGCGCCTGGTGGTTAAATATTATTATACAATTTCTCCCATCAATGTTGCAGATGTGGCGCTGTTGACCTTAACTTGAACGTAGTCGCCAATTTTAAAATTGTGGTTGCCTTTAGGGAATACCAGCATTTTATTTTGCGAATTACGTCCGCTCCAGTCATCTGTACTTTTTTTGCTGTTAGCTTCAATAAGCACCTTAAATGTTTTGCCAACATCGTTGCGATAACTTTCACCTGATGTTATGATCTTCACAGCTATTACTTCCTCCAGTCTTCTTTTCTTCACATCATCGGGTACATCATCCTGGTAGCGGCGTGCAGCCAGGGTGCCGGGGCGCTCGCTGTAGATGTACATGTAAGCCATGTCAAAACCGCATTGGTGCATCAGGCTAAGCGTATCCTGGTGGTCTTCTTCTGTTTCGGTACAAAAGCCCACTATTACATCGGTACTCAGCCCGCAATCGGGTATTATTTCGCGTATGCGCTTTACTTTGTTCAGGTACCACTCCCTTGTATAGGTGCGGTTCATTAGCGAAAGCATACGGGTATTGCCGCTTTGTACCGGCAGGTGTATGTTGTTGCAAATATTATCGTGCCTGGCCATGGTAAAGAGCACATCATCCGTAATGTCTTTGGGGTGAGATGTACTGAATCTTACCCTTAAGTCGGGCGATATTACAGCCACCCTTTCCAGCAGCTGTGCAAAAGTAACAGCGTCTGCCATACTGCCACCCGTAGGGGTAAAGTGATAACTATCTACATTCTGCCCCAGCAGGGTTAATTCCTTATATCCGCGTTCAAAAAGATCGCGACACTCGTTTATAATA
>Ga0206982_1002_pt1 | contig 95803 bp, 90 predicted proteins | sample Alteio_BWMinCont_18_FD_153493 | JGI IMG/M metagenome (GOLD analysis project Ga0206982, IMG submission 153493) | Enriched cells from forest soil in Barre Woods Harvard Forest LTER site, Petersham, Massachusetts, United States -... | ecosystem: Environmental > Terrestrial > Soil > Temperate forest >... | reverse complement strand
AGGCTTGCTCTATCTGACACCATTGAATTCAGGCACTGCACATGATTACGGTGCAGAACTTGCATTTACAAAATACTGGGGGAAATTCGGGTTAACTGGCAATTATACATATACTCATTCTGCTGTGACTGTTCCTATTCGTAACTACCAGGACAGCATAATCAACGAGACACGTCCTCTTCAGGGCCAGACGGATAATATTATAAATTTTTCTCTTTTATATAAGGACGTAAAGAAAGGATTTTTTGCCCAGGTAGCTTATGAATTCCAGGGGAATACGCTGGCCTATACTTCTTTATATTATCAGTCCGACTATTATCAGCATCCGACTAACACATTGGCAGTTTCACTAGAAAAGGATATTCACAATCACTTTACGGTATTTGGGAAATTTAATAACCTGCTAAATACTCCGGTTACAGAATACGTTCAAAAGACTTTGTTGGTGGCCAAAGATATTTATAAAGCCACTTATATTATCGGTATCAGATATGCGCATTAAATATGAACAATTATTCAATTTCAGTTAAAAAAATAAAACATGGAAAACAAGTTAAACCAGTATTTATTGAAAGCCACTAAAATGGTGGCAGTAGCGTTTGTAGTTTCCGGCATTTTTTCATCATGTACAAAATCCTCGACAACTGCTAATACCGGCCCAGTCTTGCCCGCAGAAGCAATTAGGGGAACCACGATAGATGGAGGCAATATAAAAGGTGTTATGCTTACGGATTCTATTTATACAATAAACGGTGATGTAACTGTTCTAAAAGGCGATACGCTCTCAGTGCAACCGGGCGCTACGATAAATATTCCCGCTAATCATGCTTTCTATATACAGGGTACAATTTCATCTTTGGGAACACAAATGCAGCCTGTCGTATTTCAGTCTCCTGTTGCGCAACCGGGCCAGTGGGGCGGCTTCCAATGTGACAGTGCTCAGGGAGTAACTTTTAAATGGACCAAGATTCTATGGACGGGTGGTCCTGACTCAACAGGCAGTACGAGGGAAACGATTACAGTTCGCAGTCCAATAAATGTCGACGTTGAAGATTGCTGGCTCATCGGAGGCCAGGATAATGGACTTGGTGTAGAAGCAGCAGCTACCGTAACTGTACTTCGAAACACCATCTCGGGTGAGGGTACTACTGATGGCGAAGGGATTGACTTTCATTCGGGAGTTACCGGTACGGTGGCTTATAATGTAATCTGGGGGGGTGCCGGGAGTGCAATTAAAATATTCACCAGTTCAACGATCGCAAACCCGCAAACAAATGTTACTGTATATAATAATACTTGCGTAGACAATGGATTCAGAAGAGGAGCCGCTGAACCAGGAAGAGGAATCCTTGTGGATGCTTTTTCAACCGGGAACTATTATAATAATCTTCTTGTAAATAATTATTATGGCCTGGATATAACTCCGACATCTGATTTTGCTACTATTAAATACGGGAATAATTATTTCTTTGCGACTGTAGACTCCCTGGTAACAAATTTCTATCCTGTGGGTTCCATGGGTGTTCCCCAAAGCTCAGATATCATTTCAAAAACGACCGGCGCAAATGATCCTATGTTTGTAAATTATACACCGCCGCCGAATCCTTCCTTAAGAATTATTCCAACTGCTTTTGATTTTCATTTGAAACCTGGATCTCCGGCACTTGGGAAAGGGAATCCAACTTATAATAATGATATCGGCGCTTACACATCTGATGGTAAAGGGAACCTGCATTAATCAAATTTCATAAGGCAAATTGATAATGAAAGACCGTATTTATTTACGGTCTTTTATTTCAATCCGGTTGTTCAAAAAAAATAACTCTTTGTGATTCATTCAATTCGTCGCATGTATTTATATCGTAAAATAAGTTTACTTATCATCCCGCTTTATTGTGTATTCCTGCAATTTTTCGGCTGTTTACTTTTTACATCTTTTGCATTCTCGCAAAAAGAAACCAAATCTGAATCCGCTAAAATAAAAGAGGCTCAGAAAAAAGCCCTGCGCTTTATCGTATTTGGTGACTGGGGACGAAATGGGGAAGATAATCAACGGGAAACGGCTCAGGGAATGGGAATCATAGCGAAGATTTTTAAACCTGAATTTATAGCTTCCATGGGTGACAATTTTTATCCCAGCGGAGTTCGCAGTACCAGGGATCATAGCTGGCTCGCTTCTTTTGAAGATATATACACGGCTCATTCGCTGCAGACCGACTGGTATGTGGTACTCGGAAACCACGATTATAAGGGAAATCCCCAGGCCGAAATAGACTATACTGATATTGACCGCAGATGGAATATGCCTGCACGATATTATTCTAAAATTATTTTTATTGGAAATGACAGTACTCAGGGCGTTCTCCTGGTTTTCTTAGATACGACTCCCTTTCTTTCAGAATATTATGTAACCTCAGAGCATAATGTGAAGGGCCAGGATACTGCTATGCAAAGAATCTGGCTGGAAAAAACATTGTCAAATGCACCCTCTTATGTAAAATGGAAATTTGTATTCGGACATCATCCGCTGTGGACAGGTGGAGGCCGGATGAAGGCTGCGGAAACTGTCGAAATGAAAAATATATTCAGGCCGATATTCGAGAAATATCATGTGAATGCTTATTTCTGCGGACATGAACATAGTTTACAATATATCAAACCGGAGGGATTTACACACTATTTTATATCCGGAGCAGGTTCAGAAACCACCCCGGCGATCGTTCATCCCGATGGAGGGCAGTTTGCAAAATCTGTGAACGGTTTTATGGAAGTTACCGTAAAGGATGATCAGATGGAAGTGAATCTGATCAATTATGTGGGTGAGAACATTTACTCAATAACAATCCCCCATCCGTAACTTTTTCGCATCGCTTTCATATTTAATTCAAAGTTAGTGCGGAGTAAGTGCGGTAAACACCGCACTTACTTCGCACTAAGTAGATATAAATATAGAATGATTCCCGAAGGTGGGGCATACAAATATTAATTCCGTCAGCCTGGAAATAGCCTCTGGTTTAATACCCATTAAAAGAATGGAAAAAATAATATCAAGTCAATCCTGCAGGATCAGATCTGGATTTATTTGTTTATCAGACCCAGGTTAGAAAATAAAAAGCACCCTCTTATAAGAGCCAATGAATCGTTTGAATGGAGTGGCAAAGCTGATCTGGTTTTATATGGTCTTAGGGACCTGATAGGCGAGGATAGTTTGAATGCTGCGCTGAGGGATTTCATAAACGCTTATGCATTTAAAACAGATCCTCCATTCGCGTGCACAAATAATCTCTATGAATATCTTTAGAAACACGTGTCCGATTCCTTACAATATTATTTAACAGATACCTGGCAGAAGATTACTTTGTATGATAATAAAGTGGTGGAGGCCAAAGTTGAACCTACCGATAAAAAAGATGAATACAATGTGACGATTAAAGTGGAGGTAGGAAAAGTTAGGACCAGTCAGGGTAGGTATAGATCCTTATGCCATTTTAAATGACCTATTACTCCGGCCATCGGTTCCAGATCCACTGACGTAAATATTCAGTCAGAAGACACATGCCGCGTGTAAGTGGTAACGTGTTGATCAGTTGGCCATGCTGATTAATACTTTGCTCTGTTGGCAATGCGAACTTATCCGGCATCTGAAAAAAGAAGTCGCAGGGTAGCCCTAATTTGGGTAAGCCATTGCCTGAAAATTTGAAAATACTGCCGAGAATTTTTCCTTGCGGTGTAAGGGTGACATCGTCACCGAAGATTGGGACGTTCATAAAAATTGGATTTCATTAAAGTTAGGGAAAAAAACTATTCGAAAATCATTGAACGCAGACTAATTCCTATGATAAACAATACCGCTGGAATCTACTATACAAGGGCGGGACAAAATAGGGGAACCAGTGGTCAGAAGAGTGCGGATAGTATATCCTGACGCAACATTGACCGCAGGTATGCCCAAAAGTTCAGAAACCTAACTGAAGCTGCACCATAAACACATTATTGTGAATACCCGGGTTTTCAGTCCGGTAAGAATATTCCGTTTGTATTTTGGTCCAGACATTAAAGAAATAATTTAATCCGAAAACATAATAGTCAGAAGTTTCCTGCACTTTAGATTTTGCCGTGTTAGGATCATAGGTGTCATACCTGAAAACTCCCTGCAGATGTTTCGGCCATAAAAAATAACTGCCCTGAAGGTACCAGCCCTGATGAACAATCTGGTTAGCGTCGCCTTCCTTTCCCTGTATCCATTCGCCTTTTACAGAAAGCTGATCGTAGTTTAATGCGAATTCAATACCAATCCTGATTCGCTCCTGATTTATGGTGGGGGAAGAAGTGAATTTGTCAAAACCATTATAATAGGAACCGCCGATATCTAGTATTTTGAAAGGATGCAGTATCAGGCGACCTACAAAGTCTTTATACGTATTATTATCTACGGTGTTTATTCCTGCTCCGTTCACTAAGCCCAGGTAATAATCCACCAGGTAATGATTATCAATTTTTATGAGACTGCCATTGACCATAAGGCCGATATCTCTTCCATTTTGATTGCCGATGGAGTCAACCAGTCCGTTGGAAACATCTCCTTTTCTTGCTACCAGGGCACTGACTACCTGGGATCGGTCTATTGTTTCAAGATTCCTATCCTGGGTAAGGTTTTCCTGGGAAAATGGCATCAGAATCTGGCCCACAGTAATCTTTAAGAAATCAAAGGGTTTGTAGGCAATAAATGCGTCCAGTAATTCTGGTGAAACCAGGGCACCCCCTGTAGGTGCAGAGCCGTTTACGCCGGATGCCCCGACAAAATCAATCAATATACGATAGCCCCATTTGGTTGAAAAGTCGCCCTGAAAATCCAGCCTTGCCCTTGGAATAACGAATCCGTTATTCTTTGTTGGCTCCTGGAAATTCTGATACCTGATCTGCGTATAACCACTCAACCGCAGGAGTCTCCCAATGGCAAGTGGAAAAGAATCCGACCTGTTTTCTGATGCTTTCAGTTTTTCGCTAAACTCTGCATGTATGGAGTCCGCTTCCCTTTGTGTTATCGTACCTTTCTGAACCAACAGATTTAATAAATCAGTCGTGGTTTGTGCCTTCGTGAATTCACTGGTTAAAAAAAGAAACAAAAGAGCAATTAATAATCGGCTCATACATGTTGGTTTTTGTTTTAATGTACACGACCCTTCTGGGTCACAGTGTTAAAAATACAACGAAAGAACTGTATTACTATACAAATTTAGTAGACTAATAATAAAATGTATTAATCAGACATATTCTTATTGTTTATAAGTTGTTAATGTAACTTAAATGAAGCCTGAAGCGAGAAGCCTTGTTTTTGGTGACATAACGCCATGAAATTTGGAAATAAGATCTGAACATGGCCCTTATTATAATGACGAGGAAATATGATTTGTTACATGGGGGATCGGTTTGTAACTTAATAGGTCATTTACTAAAACATAGTAATATGAAAGAAATAAGAAAAGAAGACATCAAACAGGAAGTGTTTGACCTCTACGACGACTACGCCCATAGTCGTATTGAAAGACGGGAGTTTATACAAAGGCTGTCCAATTATGCAGTAGGTGGTATTACGGTAACAGCCCTCATGAGTTTTTTAATGCCGGCCTATGCCAGCTCCATCCAGATATTGCCGGATGATCCCCGCATAAAATCAGAATACATTTATTATCAGTCTCCCAAAGGAGGTGGAAAAATGAAGGCTTTGCTGTCCATGCCCGCCGATGCAAAAGAGAAAATGGGTGGTGTCGTCGTGGTCCACGAAAACAGGGGACTGAATCCCTATATTGAAGATGTGGCAAGGCGTGTTGCGTTGGCGGGGTTCATTTCACTCGCTCCGGATGCATTAACACCTTTAGGAGGTTATCCAGGAAATGATGACCAGGGGCGGGAAATGCAGAGTAAGCGAGATAGCAAGGAAATGCTGGAAGATTTTATTGCCGGCTACGATTACCTGAAAGGGAATGCAGATTGTAATGGAAAAGTGGGTGTGGTTGGTTTTTGTTTTGGTGGAGGGATAGCAAATATGATGGCGGTCCGCATTCCGGACTTATCGGCATCTGTTCCATTTTATGGGGGTCAGCCACCAGGTGAAGATGTTCCGAAAATTAAAGCTCCTCTGCTCTTACACTATGCAGGGCTTGATACCCGGGTGAATGCAGGTTGGCCTGCCTATGAGCTTGCGTTAAAAGAGAATAAGAAAGAATATACCGCTTATATATATCCTGACGTAAACCATGGCTTTCATAATGATACCACCCCACGTTACGATAAGGCTGCTGCAGAACTAGCCTGGAAGCGTACAATTGACTTTTTCAATGAAAAATTAAAATGAGAATCCTGTAAGCCACTATCCGTGTTCCACGACATGCTTTTGAGTGCCAACTACATTATTTTTTTCATCCAGATACAGATATAAAAAAACTACTGATTTGCAGAATATTCCATCGGTAAAAGTGATATCAGGTAATTCGGAATGATGATTCTTTCAAAACGTTCAGGTAAGTACTTTTTAAGCCCTTAACTCCTCAAATTGGCCTGTCTGCCGGTTTTTGCGAACATTGTCCCAATTAAAATAGCGGCCGTTCATGGCAACAAACACACCGGGAGGAAGACATTGTACAAAGGCAAGGGCGCAACCCAGATTAAAAAATCCGTCCGAACTTCCGAACTTATAAGGGATCATGGCACCAGTTAGTACAATGGTTTTCCCTAAGACCTTATCAGCCAGCGTGGCTGCCGTTACAGCCATGGTATCGGTTCCATGGGTGATGATGATTTTATCTTCGGGTGTATTGATACACTGGTTGGCAATGAGTTCGCGGTCAATGGGTTTCATGTCAAGGCTGTCGATCATCATCAGGGTGGTGACAATTACCTGGGGACTGACCCGGCTCCGCGCAATCATTTCCGGCAGATGTGTTTCCTTGAAGAAAAGCTGGCCGGTGATTTCATTGTACTCCTTGTCGAACGTACCGCCTGTAACAAAAATACGGATTGACATTGGCTGAATTTTGGGGAATGAAGGTAAGATTTTACCTTAGAAGAGAGGTAAGGAACAAGACTACCTTTACATTAAAACCATTTTTTATGGCAAAGCACATTACACAAAAAGTAACATTCAAAAAGATCAAACCAAAGGCGCTGTTCGAGTTGTACATGAACAAGAAAAAACATGCCCTGATCGCCGGAGCCCCTGTTATCATTTCCTCGAAAGTAGGATCTGCCTTCAGTGCACATGGCGGATATATTACCGGCACGAATATCCACACGGTGAAAGACAGAGTAATCGTACAGACCTGGCGGGCGATGGACTGGACCCCTGAAGATCCGGATTCTATTTTTACTATTGTGCTGGAACCAAGTGGTAAAGACACTATCCTGCATGCTATTCACAGCGGTGTGCCGGACGCAAAAGCCGAGAGCATCGACAAAGGCTGGCATGATCATTACTGGAAACCCTGGAAACAACATCTTGCCGGCAAAAAGATCAAACGTCCGGAGATGTAATTTCTAATGAGGAATATATTTTTTCTTAATTCATTCGGTTTTTTTAATTGTGATTTTTTAAACGAAACGATATTATTTCCTTCCCCAGATGCTTAAAAAGTTTTCAACCTCGAAAGCTCTCAGAGTTTGCAGTTCTTTAGGAAAAACTTTTAACGGAAGGGTCCGTCCGCTCATGAGTATTTTAGAAAATATTTTTTTAATACCTTTCAGAACACCTCCCTGTACAAATACTGCCTGCGGGTAAAAAGTCTTACCCCTGTTAAAGGCCATTCTGACTGCCGTATCATAACTCCATAAATCACCAAGGCCCTTCAAATCTGATTTAACAGTTTCTGTAATCCTGAACAAATCGACATAAGATTTTGCCTTACGGATATCCGGTGTGAACTTTTTCAGCAGAGCAACACCCTGCCTCAACCTCTTCACACCAACCCGGCGCTGATGAGGATGTATTTTTTTATGGGGTGTTACACCAGAAGCAGCATATTCAATCGCTTCAGAAAGAGACAATGATTTAAAGAACCGCTCCATCTCATGCAGTTCACGTAATTCAGCTTCCCGGTAATCAGAAATATCCGATTGCAGGCTCATTCTATGAAGATAGTTTTTTGTTACCTTGATATGAATTTAATATACAGTAATGAAACCTAAAATTCTTTTGAGCATCGCATCTGTAATCATCGTTTTACATGCGGTTGGTCACAGCTTTGGTATGGCCGGCTGGACGGAAACCGAAACAGACGAACAAAAAATGGTTGTACACGCAATGTCTGATCACCGATTTTCATTCATGGGTGCAGTTCATAGTTTTGCCGATTCCTTTAATGGATTCGGATGGATCGGAGAGGTTTCGTTGCTGCTGGCGGCTTACTTACTATGGTTCACCGGATCCATCGCAGTTCCTCAGCCTCAGATAAGCAGAAAATTGTCAGCTGCTCTTTTTATCAGTCTTCTTTTGCAGTCGGTAATGGAATTCAAATATTTTTTCCCGGCCGCATATATCATGACCTTTATTGCTGCCTTGTTAACAGGAATATCTTTTCTTTTGACTAAAAAAGTTTAAATCACGCCTAGGTGGATATACTTAGAAACAACATAAACAAAATAGTCCGTCACTTCAAAACTATTTTTGTATAATGAAATTCGCCATATACGCGAGGCATAAGAGGCCGGATGTATAGATCAGTAGAATATAAATAGTTCCCCCGATATGATTGAACTTGAGCTTTTCCGTATTCATCGTGACTTTAAAGAAAATGACGGATGTATAAACGAAGGAGTACCAGTATTTTCTGGAACCACCGATTTGGGAAAAATCTTCCGGTATTTTGTCTACCGTATATACATTGTCATTCAGGTGTTTTAGGCGGGGATAATTAATTGTAGTAAACAGAAGAGCCAAAAACAATGTCCACAGAAATACTAATTCTTTATTATAGCCAAAATTCCACCATATTAAGTCTATCCAGTAAAATGGGACAGACCACCATTTCTTATAAAATTTAAAACGGCGATACTCGATATCTAGTTTTCGGTAACTTTCTTTTTGACCATGCAAATTGAAGTTGTTGAGCAGGCTCTCATACATGGATTCTTTCTCATCGTCAGAAACTCTTATAAGCGTTTTGTCTTCAGGTGATCTTATACTATCAGGGACCAACAGCCGGAAATGAATATAATCCAAATGGAATCTGGATATATCGGTTTTATAAAAAATAATAAAATGGGGCTTTTCAGGAAACTGACCGCCATCAGTAAACTTTGCGACGGTTAAATCAATTTCATTATTTATTTTTTGTGTATTAAAGGAGAAATCAATCGTATCAGGAAGGGATGTGCCTTCAAATATTAACTGAGTGCCAGGGTAAAACTGGAGATTGGTGAATGATATTTTCCGGTCAAATTCCACATCAGAAAAATCTACTGTGCTCAGGAAATTACTTCCTGAAAAATCAGTCTGATGTTTGAATTTTGATCCTGTGAAATCGACGCCTTTGCTAAATGTTGCTGAGGTAAAATCGTTATAATCGTTAAAAATGCTGTTTATAGCTTCTGCCCCTTCGTTGAAATTTGCACTGGAAAAACTGGTCATTTTATCAAATTGAACAGAGTCGAAAAAAACCATCTGCTGGAAGGTGGCAGATTTGAAAGATGCGGGTTGTTTTACTTCGATTGAAATAAAATATTTTGGTTCCGGCTGCTGATGAACTTTCCGCAATACCTGTTTAATGATTCTTCCTTCATAATTTAAAGTATCAATTATAGTAGAATCCATTTTTACAAAGTCCTGACCCTCCGTTTTTAGAATACAGAAATATGGAAGTGTAACCAGGAGAAAAACCCATTTTGTGATCATCATCTGGAGTTTATAAAAATATTGTTTACTATTTCTCGAAGTCACTCAAAAACCCTGGTTGGAATGATTCCCCCGTTACCTTTAAATGGTGACCATCCAATTTTTTCAATATAGAATTGTTTTAATTTGTGAATGTCTCTTGCGCCAACGGTAATAAAACTCAGTCTTTGCTCCATAGTTTGATTTATTTTTGGGTCTGAATTCCCGAACGCGAACCAGGATACACGTAACAATATAAATTATAATTGACAAATGGTATGCAACAGCTTCATTTGAAGCATCCAATAAACGACCCGGATTGTCGCGGTGCTACAGTCTGGACGGGCGAAATATTTATCTAATAAATAAACGAAGAGGGAAATCAATCAAGATAGCAGGCATAAAAATTGCTTTGAATTTATCAGGATCATGCAACATCCAAAAAATATCCAGTTCACTCAATTGATTAAATCAGGGGGCAGACTCCGGGAATTTAATTTTCGTAAAAGCCTGACCCCGGAGGGGCCTGTATTTACGGTCGATACGGTCGATCCAAGCGGCGGAAGGCATTATATTTTGTTCCGGTTCGAGGATAATCAGTGGATACTGAAAACGAAAAATATGGTTGACTGGATCGGGGAGGTTATTCCGCAAATCAAACTGGCGATTGTTTCACAATAAAAGATCTCCGGCCCGGACTGCCAAATTAAAGATCCCTCCACGATCATTCCCCAGGAGTTTAATCACATTCTCAATCCTCTTCATCCCGATCATAATAACTTCATATACTTGAATGCGAACGGTAATTGTATCAATATCGGGCAGTCAGCCGAAGCAGATAAATATAGTTTGCTGATTATTAGTAGCTAACAATCTGGCATTTTCTTAGTGTGATAATATTCATCAGGAATGGCCAAAAAATAAATCTATGTTTAATTTCTTTTTAAAACCTGCACTTCGCAATTTCCGTAAAAATAAGACCTACAGTTTTCTGAACATTTTTGGATTAGCAATCGGCATTGCCTGTGCCGGGTTGATTTTTTTATGGGCGGAAGATGAATTGACTTTTGATAATGTGAATCTAAAAAAAGACAGGCTGTATCAGGTCCGGGTTAACGCGAATTTTGGTGGCACTATCTATACCATGGGATCAACGCCCAGGCTTATGGCACCTTTACTGAAATCAGAAATCCCCGGTATTATCAATGCAGCAAGGGTTTCAGACGAAGATCAGCGTTTACTGTTCAGGGTAGGAGAGAAGTCCTTTTATTCTTCCGGCAAATATTCAGATTCAGCTTTATTCAGTATGTTCACTTTACCATTCAAAGAAGGCAATGCCGGGAGCGCTTTTGCTCAATTACATTCACTGGTAATTACCGAGAAAGCAGCTAAGAAATTTTTTGGCACAGGAAAAAATATATTAGGCAAATCAGTGCGTGTAGATAACAAACAGGATTTCATCGTTTCAGGGATTATTCAGGATCTGCCAGAGAATTCTACTTTACAGTTCGAATGGCTGGCGCCATTTGAAAATGAACCGAATTATAAAGGAAATTTGAGCTGGGCCGGCTACGGACCTTTCACGTATGTCGAACTGGATAACAAATTAAATGCGGCATCTGTCAGCAGACAATTATGGAACTATTTACATCGCAAGGACCCGACACAAAAAACACATTCGTTGTTATTTCCGATGAAAGACTGGCGCCTGTATGATGAATTTAATAATGGTGTACAAACAGGAGGGGGCGCCATAAAGCAGGTTCGTATGCTTTCAGCCATAGCATGGATCATTTTTCTGATTGGGTGTATCAATTTCATGAACCTTGCTACGGCCAGCAGCCAGAAAAGAACAAAGGAAGTTGGTGTGCGGAAAGTGCTGGGCGCTGAAAAAAAAGGACTGATTGCCCAGTTCATCAGTGAAGCCATGCTCATGTCATTTATGGCAACTATTGTAGCAGTTATTTTCATCGTGCTTGCATTACCTGCTTTCAATATTGTCATGCATAAACAGCTTTTATTGAACGGGGGAAGACCATTTCATATTATAGGCTTGTTTACTATTACCATCATTTGCGGCTTAGTGGCCGGCAGTTATCCTTCACTCTACTTATCCTCATTCAGGCCTGCAATGGTATTAAAGGGAATCAAATTAAAAACAGGTAACGCCTCGCTCATTAGAAAAGGATTGGTCATGCTGCAGTTCACCGTATCAGTAGTATTTATTATCAGCACGATTATCGTGTATATGCAGATTCAACATGTCAAGGATAGAAAGCTTGGGTTTAAGAAAGACAATCTGATTGAAATAGATATGCAGCATGATATTTCAAAAACTTTCCCTCTGATAAAACAGGATCTTCTGCTTACCGGTATCATAGAAAAAGTTGCGCTTTCCGACCACTCGACGATTTATGGAGGTAATACAGACAACCGGTTTAAATGGCAGGGAAAGCCCCACGATAATGAAGCTGATATCGCGTTCAGAAATGTAAGTCCTGAATTTATTTCCGCTTCCGGCATGGAAATACTGGAAGGGAGAGATTTCAATGGAGATGCATCTTCGGAAGCATCCAATGTTATTATAAGCGAGTCGATGGCTAATTTGATGGGCAAAGAAAGCACCGCCTTAGGAAAGATCATACAATCACCGCGGGGAAATGAAGAAAACAATTATACAAATATGACTGTCATCGGAGTGATCAATGATTTTATGTATGGCAATATGTATGATGGCAAATCCATGCCCGTGATCTATTTCTGCCAACCATCCAGAGACGCGAATCTCCTGTACTTGCGCATAAAACCTCAGACCGGCCCCCATCAGGCATTGGCGAAGATTGAAACCGTGATGAAAAAAGATAACCCGGTTTATCCCTTACAATTCAAATTTGTCGATGACCAGTTCAATGAAATGTTTCTGAAAGAGACACTGACCAGCAAAGTCTCTGGGATGTTTGCTATATTGGCCATCATCATTTCCTGTCTTGGGTTATTTGGTCTTACTGCGTTCACCGCGGAGCAAAGGACAAAAGAAATCGGTATTCGTAAAGTACTTGGTGCAAGTGTCACAGGACTCGCCAGCCTGTTATCGAAAGATTTTTTGCAGCTGGTCCTCATCTCCTGCCTGGTTGCATTTCCATTAGCCTGGTGGATCATGCATAACTGGCTGCAGAATTATGAATACAGAATCTCCATGAGCTGGTGGATATTTATCGCAGCAGGCTTACTGGCATTGCTGATTGCTTTACTTACAATAAGTATACAGACGATAAAAGCAGCAGTCGCAAATCCGGTTAATAGCCTTCGTTCTGAATGAACTTTGGCTATCAATGCCAGCCTTCGTTCTGAATGACCTCACCGTGCACCGTTGCTGGATGATTTATAAAGGGACTTTTGGACAACTAATCCCATTCGATCCGAACCGGTAGCTGGCACCGAGAGTCAATCCATAGTAATGATCATTTTTAGCCGGGTTTCCTGCATAGCTGAATCCATCAATATAATCGGATGAAGTGATACGGTAAGTTCCTTCCAAATTGATTGTAATTCGATTGCTGACCATATATCTTACCCCTGCGCCAACAGGAATGGCCGGAAGAAAGACGGGCGTCTTTTGCAGTGTGTCTATTCCAAGTCCCCGGGATGCCGTTGATTTGGAATTAAAATAAGTTGTATCAAAACGGCTCCAGTTCCTGTCAATATGTAAGATGGCAAAACCGGCACCAGCGAATAAATAAGGTGAAAATCTGCGCATGCCTTCACGATATGTTTTTCCATAAAGATCCCAGACCAGTTCCGCGGAAACTTCCGTTACAGAAGAATTGAATGCAAGATTCCTGTGCGTTCTCCACGCGGGACTTGGATAAGTTGATTCATCAGCACCTAATGAACCCTGGAGCAGGTTGGCCCGGATAGAAAAATAGGGATCCAGTGATTTGCTGACCCATAGCTCAACCGAGGGCTTCAAAGATTTTGTATACCCTATAGAACCTTCTGATAAGTCGCCCTGGTATATAAGGGTGCCTGCGTTAATCCCAATCTCCCATTTAGATGGCGTAAACTGAGCTTGCGTTTTTTGAGTCGCAAGCACGATAACAATAACTATTGTAGTCTTTGGTCTGAAAATAGAATTCATAACATGCGAATTGAATTATTACAATTATCCGGTTATGTAGAGTTCTATTTTGCTGGCGGTTTATTTAGTGGATAATCTCAAATTTATAAACGGGAAAACCTGTGCGTTTACAAATATGCTTAAAAATGATGTGAAAGAAATCCCAAATATAAACCTGAGAAAAGAAGCTATCGATGGTAAGATTATTGCATATATTGAGTAATTCCGATACATAATAACGGAATGAACTATTCATGGATAAAATTCAACAGCTCGAACTAATGGATAAGATGCAGCGCGAACTAAAAGACCTCGAACAAAGCCAGACGGCTGTCCTGAAAAAGGTCTCCCAGATTGCTGCACATAATATTACACTGAGTGTGGAGCTTTTAGATCAGAAGCTTCCTGATCTCCAGGAAACAATAAACGCAAATGTGGTGACCATCTCCGAAATTTCTGAAGCTTTTGAAGCCTATAGGAACAAATTTTTCACAGATAATAAAATGGGCACACAACTGGATCCCACCGCCTGAATTCCAACATAATCATAAGTTATAGAATATTAAATAAAAGAAGCCTGCTTTCTAACTTCTTTTAAAGCGGATAATTCTCCTTAACCTTTTGGGTAAAACTAAAGGGCGGCCTGGAAGCGAGTTCGTTTAAGTGGACAATAAGTTCTTCTGAAGGTGGAATCTGCGTACGCTGAGGGATTTCTAATTCTTTAAATATTTCATCAGAATTTATATCGGACTTTGTAAGCGATACACTCATTTCATCCAAAAAATCAATTGTTTTTTTCATATCAATCGTTGTTACCTAAATGGTACTCGATGGTAAGCAGACAAAGTCCATACCAGAGAAAGAATGTCTTTTGTTAAATGGCTTGTTTTTACGAAAAAACCAGGCCACAGCTAATGTGGAGGATTGCAAATCCGGGAGGAATTTCCTTACTAATCACGAAGAGCTGTATTAAACAAAAGGGTCGGATAAAAATCCAACCCGTTATCCAATATCCAATATCTGAGAACTATGTAACTGCTATATAATCAAAAAATGTTCCGGCGAAATAAATTAAAAAATCCTTAGCCCGATATATAACTGTACGGTTCGGGTCTTCCATGTTTCGGAGTCGGACAGGCCATTGATGTTTGTAAATCCATAAACATATCGCACGCCTCCTTTAAATTTTAAAAGATTCAACTGGACCCCGGCGACCATGGAAAAATCTCCGGATGCAAACGCATTTTTCCCATTAGTCACAAGGTTATCATTTTTATTCAAAAGGGTACCAAACTGTGGTCCCAACTGTAGACTAAGGATAGGAACAGGTAGTTTAAAGTTCAGCAGAACGGGTATATTTAAATATTGAAGCTGGATGTTTTGGTTGTTCGGACCCTTGGTATTGATCTGACTGTACAGGACCTCCGGCTGTATGCCCAAAAAGATAAGATTGACTTCAGCAAAAGCGCCGGCCATGAAACCGCCTTTGAGTCCATTCTGAAAGAATGAGCCGGTGACCTCACTAAGGTCTGAGCCGGCCTTGATGCCAAGATGCAGACCCTGGGCCTGGCTACTCGAACATCTAAGTAAAGCAAGGGTGGATAACAATAGGATGATATTTTTCATGCGTGCAATTTAAAATGTACTTACATGAGCTGTTAAAATATCATACCAACCATTCCGACGATGCAAAGCATGTAAACCGGCAACTGTATGGCACATTCTTTGGAAGATTTTCAACCGACTTTTTGGGATGTTAACAATAAACCATTAATATGGAATTCACTCCTCAGGATTTTGGTGCGAAACTCTATAACAAACATTGGGTTGCTACATATTTTTATCGCGTAACTCAAGACATTGTGGCATTTAAAGACAAAAAAGTTGTTAATAGTTATCATCACGTGGAGGATTTTAAAGATACCGATTTACGCAAAGCACGGAACCAGGCAATCGGATATTTGACTGAACGATATTTGACACTGCCGGAAGGATTCATCTATCCATATCTTTCTCCGGAAGAACATAAAGCAAATCCTGAAAAAGAATATTCTGCATATTCGCACAATGTTCTGTTAATTGAATTCTATAGTGATGATGTCTTTGAAGAATGGCCAATTGCCGGTGAAGATGACGAAGAAGACATTAAAGAAGGGTTAGAACATGAAACAGAAATTTGGTTTAAGAATGGACTGGGTGAACCGCCATTTATTATGCCGGTAATATAAGTGGAAATATCTCCGTGGCACTGATTGATTTTCGTGAGAATAGATTACAAGAGATTTTAAATGAACCGGAATATGAAAGCAATTAGCATTTTACTGGTGATTCTCAACATTTTCCTCATTACAGAAATTTATATCAAATCATTACAAATTATAAAAGAAAATGGCAGTACGGATAAACCGGTTCTGTTCCCGCTGTTTTTCTTTTTCCTTTTATTGATTACCAATTGTGTATTATTATTGATTTTTTATTTAATAAAAAAGCAAATACTGATTACATTTCAAAGGATCATTTTATTGTTTGTTCTGATTGCCGGCTCTATAGGAGTTTGTATTTTTTCACGATAATCCATGGGGACAATCAGGATGAAGCAATTTCATTTTCTATTACTAGTTTTGGATAAACAAAAACAATGATGAGAAAATTGCAGGTACCAAAATTCCTTTTAATAGTGGCCTCCTTCATACTGTTATCCTGGGGCAGGGTAGGACATGAGGCCGTCGGCTATATCGCAGCAGCCCACCTGACTCCTAAAACCGCTGCTGCTATTAAAGAACTCCTCGGAAATGAAACACTGGCCGACGTGAGTACCTACGCAGATGAGATCCGGCCGGATTCTTTTTTTCAGTATACCGCATCCTGGCACTATATCGACGTGCCGGCGGAAGAAAACTTCAAACAGTTTCAAGCCTCCGTTTACGGACAGACAACACCCAATCTGTATATTGCCCTGACCCACTGGGAGCGCGTCCTGGCTAATCCGAAAACAAATCGCTCCATTAAAATATTTGCATTGAAAATGGTCGTGCATCTGGTGGGAGATTTACACCAGCCATTGCATGTGGCAAGAGAGGAAGACAAGGGAGGAAATCTCATCCAGGTTTTGTTCGAAGGCGATTCTACGAATCTTCATTGGGTCTGGGATACTAAACTGATAGAACACAAAGGACTTTCTGCTGTCGAACTTGCAAAAGAGTGGGATTTCGCAACTCCGGAAGATATTAAAATCTGGCAGGCTGACCCGCTGATCACCTGGCTATATGAATCAAACCATGTCTGCAATCATATTTACGATGAAAATCCCGCTGGGAAAAACCTGGGTCAGGCTTACTATGATCAGCACATTGAACTGGTCCGGCAGCGAATAGATCAGGCAGGCATCCGCCTTGCAGGAATTCTAAATCAATGCTTTGATCCTGTTACAAAAAATACTACGGTCAGTGGCCGGTAATTTGTTTTTTTACGTATAGTTCATTCACAACAATAATAATAATTGCCAGGAGGGGTACAGCCAGAATAATACCCATTAAACCGGATAAAGTTCCCATTATCAATTGACTAAGCAGTGTCAGAGCCGGAGGAATGTTAATAATCTTTTTTTGTAACAGAGGCACGGCGATGTTTCCCACAATGGTTTGACAGGCAATATATATCAGCGCTACTATTACAGCTGTTTTTGTACTGATTGTAAGGGCCAGTAATATGCCGGGAATCATAGCGATCACCGGCCCGAAATTCGGGATGATCTCAAGCACTCCTGTGATAAGACCAAGGACCGTAGTGCCGGGCAATCCTGCCATCGATAAACCAACAGCAACTAAAATCGTAATCAATACAATGGATATAATTATACTTTTAAGCCAGCCCTTCAGGGCAGTTTCGATCTTCTTCAAAATGATCCTCCCGGTAGATTTCTTTTGCGCCGGGAAGAGGAAAACTATCCCATTTTTATAAAGGGACGGATCAGCTGTGAAGAAAATTCCAAGAAACAGTATAATATATAAATCTCCAATTATCCCAAAGCTCGTGCTAAAAAATGTTGTAGCAGTATCTAATAGTTTCTGTGAATTGTTTCCCGAAGTATATTCAATTACCTTTTCGCCGACAGGCGTATTAGCAATTTTAGTCCGGACCACCTTTATAGTCTGTGGTAGTGTATTACTGAGCTCTGCCACCTGTTGCTGGACCTTGGAACCTACAAACCAACTAATAATACTTAGCAACACAATCGTTCCGCCAATGGAAATTGTCAGGGCAAACCTCCGGCTCATTTTTGTTTTCGTAATGATCATGTCAGCCAGGCCGTGAAAATACACTGCGATCAAAACGCCGGCAAGGGCCATGAGTAAAATATTAAAAGCTACCCGCAGGATTAATATCGCGATAATCGCAAGACAAACAATGGCGGTGGTCTGCCAGACTTTTACTGCATACGACGGTTCCTTTTTATTTGAATTTTCTGTTTCTTTTTCCATCCTAATAATTTCAAATCGATCCATTACGACCTGGCAGTTAATGCCTGGTTTTTTTACTTAAGATTTGCGTTGAAGAAGGCTTTGGCCTAGGACAAAGCCTCAATTAAAGCAAAGATCGAAAAAATAAAAAGGGAAAAGGATGAAAAATTTCAAAAGATGAAATCAAGGTCAGCCTAAAGAAAAAAGATCTTGGGAGATAAAATAAAGACTTTTGCCTGAATTGGCATTGACGTTAAATTCCCGTAATTTAAATTATTAATAGAGTTACCTTTTTTATGACAACGGAAACAATCCCTCATCATGTCTCAGCCGGCCGTTTTTTAAAAAAGTATTACGAAGAAAATACAGTGAACGGCCTTCAGTTTTCCTATCGTTTACTGGCATCCCTGGCTACCGAAGCCGAACACATTGCAGCATCCCTGGAATTAAGGGGCATGGACAATGAAAATGCAATTGTCGCAAGTTGGTTTCGTTATGCAGGTGTAGTCGATTTGGGTAGCGGGTATACAGAAAGCATGAAAGCTATATTGGAGGCATATTTCAAAGAATCGGAATATCCTGACACGCACCGGGAGATTGTTGAAAACGCTATCATCAAAGTTGCCAATAATGATTACGCCGAAACACTCGTAGAGGAAACTGTTTCGGACGCTGTAAACAGCCAATTGGCAGACTATAATTTTTCACAGAATCTAATATCTATAAGAGAGGAATTTAACAGGCAGAATTCAGAAGACCGGCCTGAACTGGTTTACCTGCAATACTTTAAGTCTCTATTTATTAAAACCAGGTATTATACATCCTACGCTGCCGAGAAGTATTCCAGGTTGAAACAAAAGAACTTTGAATTCCTGGAAAATAGGATCAGTAAGTTGGAAGAGGATAAAAATAAAAAGGAGAAGACAAAATCCAAAGCCGATGAACCAGTGTTATTGTCCAATAAAGAAACGGAAGACCTTTTCAAAATAGCCTTTCGGAATTACAATCATTTGATTTCTGTCGCTGATTCGAAGGCCTCTTTATTAATGAGAGTGAACTCGATTATTATTTCTATTATTATTGCTTTTCTCATTGGGAAAGCTGGCAAAAGCCTTACAGCTATATGGCCGGCTATTATCCTGATGACCGTTTGTATGATAACGATTCTTTTTGCCATTCTCGCCAGCCGTCCCCAGAATAACAGCATTCTGGAAGATAAAAAATCGCATAGTTACCAGCGGTTTTATTTCGGAAGTTTTGATATGGTGGATTCCAGTTTTCTCAATGCCAGCTGGGAAGATTATTTGAAACAACTCACGGAACTCTTCAGTATGCCCAAGGAAAATGTTTATCTGGAAGTGTATAAGGAATCCTACAATGTACGTAAGGTTCTGGCAAAGAAATTTAATTACCTGTCCATAGCCTATTGGGTTTTCCTTGTGGGGATTCTTATTTCTGTTATTGCGTTTGTTATTGCTATTTACAGAATGGGATAAATTGATATACAAATCCTATATTCAATATTTATAGTAATTTATTTGGATACTTTAACAAGAATATTAGCGCATAAAATAATAGTCATAATCCGTGGCATCGATCCGGCTGACATTTTGAATATAGCCGGCGCGTTGCTGAAAGGCGGACTAAGCGTAATGGAAATTACCCTGAATTCACGGGATGCATTGTCTGTAATAAAACAGGCTTCAACCCAAATGGGTGAACAATTATTAATAGGTGCAGGAACGGTGCTGGACGCGACATCCGTTGAAGCAGCTATTTCGGCAGGCGCCAGATTTATCGTTTCTCCATGTTTGAATATCGAAACCATCCGGGCGACTAAACAAATGGGAGCTGTCAGTATACCAGGCGCATTTACTGCAACTGAAATCCTATCAGCCTATAATGCAGGTGGTGACATTATTAAAGTCTTTCCTGCTTCCGTTGGTGCAAATTATTTCAGGGACTTGCGGGGCCCCTTTCCCCAGATTCCCCTGATGCCAACCGGAGGAGTTAACCTCACAAATATCAGAGAATACCAAAAAGCAGGCGCTGTTGCCTATGGCATCGGCGGCGCGTTAATTGATGTATCACAGAAAATGTCGAAAGAATATTTGCGAAGTCTAACAGAAAAAGCAAAACAATTTGCAGAAGCAGTGACAGATTTTTAATGGCTTACTATGAAGATTACCGGTTATAAATTATTTCTTGTTCCACCGCGTTGGCTGTTTCTGAAAATTGAAACCGATGAAGGCATCAGCGGCTGGGGTGAACCCGTTATTGAAGGGAAAGCATTAACTGTTAAAGCTGCTGTGGGTGAATTGATGGAATACCTGACAGGTAAAGATCCGATGAATATTGAAGACCATTGGAATCTGATGTACCGTAGCGGATTTTATCGCGGGGGGCCGATTTTAATGAGTGCCATCGCCGGAATTGACCAGGCTCTATGGGATATTAAGGGAAAATTTTTCAATGCACCCATCCATCAATTGATGGGAGGTAAATGCCGCGATTCAATAAAAGTCTATTCTTGGATTGGGGGTGATCGTCCCGCTGATGTTAGTAATGCTGCAAAAGAAATGATGCAGAAAGGTTTCACCGCAGTGAAGATGAATGCTACGGAAGAACTGCAATATGTTGATTCCTTTGAAAAGATTGATCTGGCTGTCCGGCGTATTGCTTCGGTAAGAGAAGCTGTCGGAAATTCAATAGACATCGGAATTGATTTTCATGGACGCGTACATAAGCCAATGGCTAAAATTTTAGCAAAGGAATTGGAACCCTTTCATCCGATGTTTATTGAAGAGCCCGTTCTTCCGGAAAATAATGAATCATTGCGTGATATTGCAAATCATGTATCTATCCCCATCGCAACAGGCGAAAGAATGTATTCCAGATGGCAATTCAAAAATATTCTTAAGGAGGGTTATGTAGATATCATCCAGCCGGATCTGTCACACGCAGGCGGCATTACAGAATGCAAGAAAATCTTTTCCATGGCTGAAGCATTTGACGTGGCCGTAGCGCCTCATTGTCCATTGGGACCGATCGCATTGGCCGCCTGTCTCCAGGTGGATGCAACCTGTCACAATGCCTTCATTCAGGAACAAAGCCTGGGCATCCATTACAACCAGGGAACTGATTTACTGGATTATATAAAAGATAAAAATGTTTTTGATTATAAAGATGGATATGTGAAGATTCCTGCGGGTGCCGGACTGGGTATCGAAATAGATGAAGAACATTTGAGGAAGATGGATGCTGAAGGCCATAATTGGCATAATCCGCTATGGCGTCACTGGGATGGTAGTGTGGCGGAATGGTAAATATCTTTTAATGATATATGAAAGGATTCATCAGTTGTGACTGGGGTAGTACTGCATTACGGACAAGAATTGTTGATGCAGAGAAACAATCTGTATCGGTGGAAACAGTAAATGATCAGGGCATTTCAGCAACTTTTACATTATGGAAACAGAGCGGGAGCAGCGAAGAATCCAGGTTATTATTTTATTTGAATATTCTTAAAAATCAGATAGATATTTTAGAACGACAATTGGGATTTTCGTTAAAGCAAGTGGATTTGGTTATATCGGGGATGGCTTCTTCGAATATCGGGATGATGGAACTTCCCTATAAGGAAGTCCCTTTTCATGTGGACGGATCTGATCTGCATGTTAAAATGATTCAGATCTCAGATGACTTCAGACACAAAATATTATTGATTTCAGGAGCAAAAACGCAAAATGATGTAATGCGCGGAGAAGAAACACAATTGGTTGGATGTGATATGACGAAAGGCAGGGGGGAACAGATTTTTATTTTTCCTGGCACCCATTCAAAGCATATTGTAATAAAAGATAACAAGGCAATACATTTTAAAACATATATGACCGGAGAATTTTTTTCATTATTGTCGAAGAACAGTATTCTATCCAATAATGTGGAAGAAAGCGACTGTTTATTGGAAAGTGATTCACTGAAAAACTTTGAAGAGGGAGTTGCAAATAGTCTGCAGCATAACCTGCTGCATGCATCCTTCATGGCAAGAACGAATGGTTTGTTTAACAGGAATACAAAAAAGGAAAATTATTTTTACCTGAGTGGCTTACTGATCGGAACTGAGTTGAAAGATCTTGTTATTAAAAAGACTCCGATAACGCTCGTGTGTAATGAATTGAAAAAAAATTATTACTTCGCTGCTTTTCAGAAACTGGGAATTGAAGGAGTCCAATTTCAGGATACTATGGCAGCTACTATAAGGGGCCAATCCAATATTTATAATAATTATTATAAATTGCTATCCAAATCATAATTAACGCCAATGAAACCAAAAAAAGCGCTTCCTAAACCGTATTAATGATTCCGACAAAAACTGGAAATTCTCAGCTTCAGATGCAAAAGAAAGAAAATACTGGGACGAATATATGAAAGCTTATGAAGAACTGATCCGTCATACGACTACCAAAGATTCACCCTGGTATGTGGTGCCGGCTGACTACAAGGCGTTCAGCCGGGTTGTACTAGTGTCCGCCATTATCAATACGCTGGATTCCCTGGGTTTGGAATATCCAAAAGTGAGAAAGGAAAAACTGGAGGAGCTAAATGCAGTTAAGGAAGAATTGTTGGCTGAAAAATAGTAGCGATTTCTTCCTTCCGCAAATAAGGAACGTAATATAATTTTATTAAATTACTCTTAACTTTAATTTTGAATACATAGATTAAGAACGTTTAATTATGAAAAATAAAATTGTAAAAGGAGTATTCATTGCTTGTATATCTGCATTAGTGATTTCCTGTAATGCTAAAAATGAAGCGCCAGCAACTCCGTTGGTTGACAAAGACCAAATCAAAAAAGATATTCAGGAAAAGGAAAATGAATTTGCAGATCTCTATAATAAAGGGGAATTAAAAGATATAGGCTACTATGCTGACGATGCGACGACCTTTTTCCCAAACAGGGCCCCGTTAGTTGGCAAAGATTCTATCGTAAATTTTTTGAAAAGCGATTTAATTTCCAATACCGATAAACTTTCATTTAATACCTACGAAGTTTTTGTATCCAATGACGGGAACCAGGTAGTGGAAGTAGGCTATTTTAAATTAGTGGATTCTTCTAATGCGATTATTAACACGGGAAATTATATGAGCCTGTTTGAAAAAAGAAATGATAAATATGTATGCGTAAGGGATATGAGTGCTTCAGATATGCCGGTTAAAAATTAGCTTATCTTCTTCTGCCTCCTCCACCTCCGCCCCGGCCTCCGCTAAAACCGCCGCCCCCGCTTCCTCCTCCGTTGAAACCCCCGCTGTTCCTTGAACCAGCAGAACCGGACCTGGAAGATGACATATTATTGGAAGCAGATTGGCGCGTTGATCCAGATGCTCCGTTAGCAGGACGTGTTGATGCGGAAGCCCCGTTTGAAGGACGATTCGAAGCGCCATTTGACGGGCGCGTGGAAGCTGAAGGTCCCCCGGTGGATGGACGGTTAGCCCCCCCTCTGTTGCCGTTGCCATAATTACCACTGGCATTATTATGCTGCACCCGGTTAGATGTGTTTCTGCTGTTATTGTAATGATTAATTTGATTTCGATTATTAATAATTACCGTATTACCTCCGCCATAATGTCCGCCATAATAACCCCCATGGTGATACCAATTATTGTGACGATAAATGCCAACCGCTAAAACAGTAGCCATTGCAAAATAGGGTGGATAGTAACCATAATAATAAGGCGGGTAATAAGGAACATAGGCAGGTGAATACACGTATTGTACGATGGGCGCTGACTGAACAACTACAATAGTTGTTGAAGCCGGAACGTCTTTGGCAGGATCCGTACCCGCATACGCCGGATTTGCCGTAACAGCAGGAGTCGGGCTGGTTTTTGGTTCAATAACATAATTTTTACCATACAGATCCTCATCACCAACGATCTGAACATTAATTTTTTTGTCTTTATCCCTGTTTACTAAAATGACGGCGACATCCTGTGTTTCGGTTTTACTGACAGCAACCTGAAGTATAAATGTATATGAATCACCATCTTTCTTAGTAACCACTTTTATAAAATCAACTTTTTTATCCAGATCAAGATCCAGATTATTGATTCCTGTTTTTTGTTCATTTAGAGATTTTTCGAAGCCCTCAATGGTTTTTGATTTTAGAAAAAGATCCAATACCGCATACAGGTCGAGATTATCTCCCGCCATGCCCAATGATGCGGTATCAACCTTCGATTGAGAGAAGACAGGAAGGCTGAACATACTCATGGCAACTACCAGGTATGGTAAAAAGTATTTTTTCATAATAAGGGGTATTTATGAATGAAATCATAAGCAAGTTAGTAAAAAGATGTTCCAATTCGGGCAGACAAAAAAGCCAGGGAACTCGCCCATTGTCATCCGAGGTGGGATCGGAGATGCCGCTTCGATCTCTTACAGGATGCGGTATTTATTAAATTAGATTAACTTTATGGAACCCCTTCCGCGCTTCTGATTCAGTGCATTCCCAATAAGTAGAAATACACCTGGCAACATATTCTTCGCTCTTAATAAATTTAATGATGCGGTATCTGTTGTATTTTTTATATCTCGAATGGAATTGGGGATTCCGCCTTGCTCATTTTATTATTCGGCAGGAAATTAGCGGTGAAAAGAAATACGGTATCCGCACCATTGGCATAGATAATCTGTCAGGTGCTGTATCGGCCGAAGATCGTGAGCATGTAAGTAAGTATGAGCCTCTTAACTATTACACTTCCAGCCGGTTGTTCAATTATTTGCAACCAGCGGATTTTTCAACAGCACTTTTGGATGTAGGATGCGGGAAAGGTCGATTGTTGGCTATGGGTGCTGCTTATGGATTTTCAGATATTATCGGTATAGATTTTTCTAAAAAGCTATGCGATATTGCCACTAATGTTTGCAGAGGTATAAAAACCAGATATCCGCATATATCCTTTACCATTCAATGTGTGGATGCCCGTCATTATTGTATTCCGGAAACAGTGGGTGTTATATTTTTATTTAATCCTTTTGATGCAGTTGTAATGGAGGAGTTCATTAAGAAAGTATCTGAAAGTCTTCATCGGAAAAACCGCCCGTTGAAAATACTATACGCTAATCCACAATGTAAACAGCAATGGCTGGAAGCAGGGTTCAAAGAAACTGCTTCGTTTGTAAAAATGAGATATTTGCAGGGATCAGTACTGGAAAGAAAATAGAAACTATGCGTTGTAAAAAGTGTAATAGCTAAGATTTGATTTAACGGTGGGGAGGAAACGGATTTCAAAACAACCATGCGAAAAATCATCCTTCGATATTTGATAGTGATGGCACTTACTGTCTTCTGCCATTCTATCGGACGCCCGCAATTCAATGCAAATGCTTCTTTATCACTCATAAACCGGGTCATCCCCAACCGTGCGTCAGATTTTGTTGTGGAAGATCTGCTATCAAATGAAAAGGCAGATGTTTTTGAAATTGAAAGCAGGAACAATAAGATCGTTCTGCGTGGGAATAATGGCGTGGCTGTAGCATCAGCATTGTATTATTATCTTACTCATTTTTGTCACTGCCAGATTACCTGGAATGGCACAAACTTGAATATCCCTGCAATACTTCCCCGGATATCAAAAAAAATCCATCAGTCATCACCATACCAGTACCGCTATTATCTTAATTATTGTACGTTCAACTATAGTATGAGCTGGTGGGACTGGAAGCGATGGGAAAAGGAAATAGACTGGATGGCACTGCACGGCATTAATATGCCTTTGGCCATTACCGGCGAAGAATATACCTGGTACAACTTATATAAGGAAATGGGTTTTTCAGATGAAGATTTACAATCCTTTTTTAGCGGCCCTGCTTACTTTTCCTGGTTCTGGATGGGCAACCTGGACGGATGGGGAGGACCCTTGCCAGTAAGCTGGATGAAGAGCCATATGGAATTACAGAAAAAGATTATTCAGCGCGAACGGGAACTGGGAATGAAACCAGTATTGCCAGCTTTCTCGGGACATGTGCCCGCAGCTTTTAAAAGAAAATTTCCCAATGCAAGGTTGAAAGCGACCAATTGGAAGAACGGTTTTGATGATACCTATATTCTTGATCCGGAGGATTCCATGTTTGCTGTTGTTGGAAAACGTTTTCTGAAAACACAGACAAAATTATTTGGTACGGATCATCTGTATTCCGCGGATACTTTTAATGAAAATGAACCGCCCTCTGATGACTCAATTTATCTGTCAAAACTCAGTGAACGATTATATAAAAGTATGGAAGAAACAGACCCTGCATCCGTATGGGTTATGCAGGGATGGCTGTTTTACAGTGACCGTAAATTCTGGAAAGCTCCGCAAATAAAAGCTCTGCTCAATGCTGTTCCTGATGAGCACATGATCCTGCTGGATCTGGCAGCAGAAATAGAACCTGTCTGGAAAAGAACGAATGCTTTTTATGGCAAACCCTGGATCTGGAATATGGTCCACAACTTTGGCGGCAATATCAGTATGTTCGGAAGATTAGATAGTTTGGCAGTAGCCCCGGCAGAGGCATTGAACGACAAGTCCTCCGGTCATATGGTTGGGATTGGCTTAACGATGGAAGGCATTGAACAAAATCCTGTGATGTATGAATTGCTTACACAACATGTCTGGCAAAATGAAACTGTCGATTTAAACAGATGGCTTGATTTTTATACTTTGAACAGGTATGGCCGTTCAAATACCAATGCCCGCAAAGCATGGGAAGTTCTAAGACTGACTGCCTACAATGGTAAAGTCATAAGAGATGGTGCTGAATCTATTATTACAGGAAGGCCAACATTTGATTCTGCTACTGTATGGACAAGAACAAAACTAAATTATAAACCCAAAGATTTTCTTCAAGCCTGGGACCTTATGATAGCCGCTGCGGATAAATGCAAAAACAGCGATGGATTTCAATATGACCTGGTTGATATCACAAGACAGGCGCTGGCAAATTATGCTGATTTGGTACATGAAAAACTTGCCAGGGCCTACCGTGACAAGGAGCGTGTTGCTTATAAAAAATACTGTGATGAATTTATTCAAATCATCACCGATATGGATTCACTCCTTGGAACGAGAAAAGATTTTTTACTTGGACAATGGATTTCTGATGCGCGAAGTCTGGGTAATAACACGGAGGAAAAAGCGCTGTATGAACGTAATGCCAGAGATCTTATCACACTCTGGGGTGATAAGAACAGTCAGCTGCACGAATATTCCTGCCGTCAGTGGAGCGGTTTACTGAATGATTTCTATAAAGCCCGCTGGAAAATATTTTTTGAAATGACCGTTGATTCACTGGATACCGGAAAAGATTTCGATCCCGATGCCTTTAACAAATATATCAGTGACTGGGAATTGCAATGGGTGAATGAACGAAAAGATTATCCAACAGAACCAACAGGAAATAGTATTAATCAATCCATCATGCTTTATAGGAAATACAATATTGAAATCAAGGCTGATTATTAAGAAAATCAGGATCCATATCCGGTGTACGCAGGCCGGCCACTTCATCAGCCATCAGAATAAAAACATTCCAGCAGAGGCCTTTTGTTGAAGGCCACCACGAATCGGTGGTCGTCCATTTGGTGGGAATGAATTCCTTGCTGAATGGCCATTTAGGATTGAGGTTTATTTCCGCCCACACCCTGTTGTCCATGAGCGGGCGTGCTTTTGTCCATCCATGCTTAAGCCCTGTTACATAAGCGCAATATTCCGCACGCATCCAGCTGCCCCCATTGTAATAGTAGCCGTCGTTTTTACCATCGCTGTAGTTATCCTCTCCGAATTTTTCGAAGGGTTGATATTCACGGCTGAGATAGGCCCATCCTTTTTGATCATTTGTTACACGTATACAAATCGGTGCTGTAGTGCCGTATTCCGTATGTGGCGAATTGGAGACTTTGTTGAGAATAGGGAAATGCTCCAATTGGTTGATGACCATACTATCAGTCAAAATGGGCCGTTGAAATAACCAGAGGGAAAAGAATTCGGGTTCCAGATCGGTAAGTGAAATAATATCGGGGAATTTTCGGTCGAACAACAAGTGTTTTCTTTGCGGATCATAAAAGGCGCGATAGGCATCCTCTGCTTTTTGGATATGCGCCTCCGTTATATCGTAGCCCAGTGATTTGATCGTGCGTAATGCAATAGCCAGCATACCCTGGTTAACTGCCAGGCGATCTGTTTTGGGGTAATAATCAATAATGTCTACCTGACTCATGGGGAAATGTGACCTGCAAATGCCATCGCCTGCAGAATCAAATTGATTCAAAATATAATCAACGGCTTTTTTAATCCTGTCCTGTGAAATTTCCGCATGGAACCGGCGTTTGTTCAATAGGGCCCAGATAAGCCATTCGATGGTGGCTTCATTATCCTTTGCTTCTATGGATCCCATATAGGGTGTTATGATGGTGCCGATTCCGCCCTGGGTTGTCTGCGTGTTGCCCCATTGGTTCCATATGGCCAGGTTGAGTTCTTTATCATAGGAGGAAACGGTGGAAAAAAAGGCGTCCCGATTATACATATCGGGAGCGTAATTCATATTAGGTACATTAAAGGGAGTAAAATCATGTACGGTAGTGATCCAGGTGAGCATATTGAAATTGGCGTATAGCATTTTTTCGATCTGTGAACCTTTAAACCCCTTGCCTTCGGCTAGCCTTGACTGTGAGGAGATCATGAAATCATGGTGATTCGTCCAGGGCTCAACAAAAATATAGGTAGTTTTCTCTGTCATTTTTCCAAGCGGGAGTATATTGTATGGCTCCTTTCGGGGTTGGTGTTCTTCCCAATGAAGGTCTTTGATTTGTAATATCAGTTCTTGTCCGGATGCATTTGCGCCGGAAATACTTTTGGTTGAGGGGTTATTTTCAGACTGGGTACCGATTGACAGGGATACGCTGTCATGCTCTATATAGGGGATGAGAATGCTGCCTTTAAAAAGAGTCCATTTCGTGTTATTGACAGGGAAGTTGTCGATGTATTTGATGCCATCTTCCAGCTCAATTGTTTTTTTTCCATTTCGGATGCGGAATAGTTTGACGAATATGGGAGTACTGCCTTTACAAAGAAAAGAGAGGGTATAAACTTTCTGATCGTGCAGTGGTGCGATAAATTCTACCTGTTTGTTTCTTATATACTGCCAGGGTTTGCCGGCTTTTATGGTGGTAGTAGTTCCCGCGTCAAGATTATACATTTCCCCGAACGTCTGTTTAATATAATCTTTATCCAGCGTCCGTTCTGCTTGTGTCGCAACTGTGTAGAGGGCCGGATCGGGCAATAAACGCATACCTACAAAACCTCCTCCTCTGCCACTGAAGCGGCGACGCGTTGTTCGGGTATATTGATTTTTATATCCTGCATCGGTGAGGAAGCCGACTATCATGTTTTCAGGGGTAACAAAGCCTGCGGAGGGATACATTTCATGAATGAGACCGCCTGGGAAATTGTCATATTCGAAGCTTACATATTTCAAGGGCTTTTGGGCAGGCCGTGAGATCTCATCCAATTTATAATACATGTCTGGCATGGAAGGCTGAAAAAGACGAACGGTTTTTTTAATAGTGTGTTTGTCAACCACATCATAGCTCACACTTACTGATAAATTTGCATCGAATTCGGGTATATAAGTATCTCTTGTCAAAGTCATGTGGGCTTCGTCACCCTTCCATTTCTGTCCCTTCCAACTGAAATTTGCTGTAGCACTCAGGTCAGTGTTGGCAATGGATATTAAAAATTCTTCAGTGTTGGAAACGATTGCCTGGTCGCCATTATAAATATTTACCTGGAAACCCTGAATACTGTCTCCAGCTAGTCTAAGATGAAGTTGCTGGCTATGTAGTGATGAACAATTCAAAAAAGAGGCGATCCAGATCAGGGAGAACGGCCATTTTATTTTTAATATTGACATGCGTAGACGATTTCTTTTAACCAATGCTTTAATTCTGTTAACTCGATTTTAACGCAGTGCAATATACCTTACTCATCATTGATCTTTAACGTAATTTAAAAGATACTGTTATGAAAAATGTATTTACACAATCAGCTTTCATTATTTTATTTGCAATAACCATATCGGGTTGCAAAACCATTTATCCGGGAGAAGTTGGTTTCGTTATTCATAAAGGAATGATAAAACCAGGTATTTTAACTCAGGGCCGTTATCATTACAATCCCTTTGTATCGAAAATTCGCAAGTTTAATACGCGCATAGAGGAGTTTTCCACCATCATGAGTCCGCCGACAAAAGAAGGACTTGAAGTGAAGGTGGATCTGACTGTTTTATATCATATCAAACCCGAAGCCGCTCCTGCAATTTATACTAATGTCGGAATGGACTATGGGAAGAAAATTGTTGTAAATAATTTTATGGCAATCGTAAGGGAATATACAATGAAATATACCGCGATAGAACTACTTAATGAAAGAGAAACTATCGAACAGAACATTGAAGACAAACTAAGAGCGGATATTTCTACTTACGGAATTATTTTGGATGATGTACTGGTAAAAGATATTGATATGCCAGCGGAAGTACTTCATGCAATAGAAAACAAAGCTAAAGCAGAACAAATAGCCAAGCAGACTACACTGGAATTGCAAACAAAAAGAGAACAGGAGAATTTTGATATTGAAACCAAGGAAAAGGAATTAAAGTTTGCGGTTGAAAAACAAAGGAATGACTCATTGATGATGCAGATTGATGCAAATGCAATTAAGAATTATCAAAATACCATCAATGTATCACTGACCGATAAAATATTGAAATTCAGGAGCATTGAGATAACAAAAGAACTCGTGAAGTCAGCCAATGCCAAAATTATTATTACAGATGGGAAAACGATGATGTTGAATAATGTTGTAGACAAATAGTATTGGGTCAAGATGATAATAAAATAAACCCCGTTAATAGTCGCGGGGTTTATTTAAGTGATAGTGGTTGAGAATATATCAAATAACTTTTATAATATCCTGTGTCACTTCGATTTCGTCGCCAACAACTCTGATGACTTTAATATTATTTCCATCTTCGATATTGATCATATAAACCGGAACGTCGCTGTTTGAGCGGATTTCATTGACATAAGTAATTTTATAACCGTGAAAATTGTCCAATACCTGGTCTTTCACTTTTTTTGCGAGAACAGATGGTTGATAACTAATCAAAGTGAATTGCCAGTAACCGCGTTTGTCATAAAAAACCCGGTTGGCAATTTTGCCCTGTTGAAAAACGCAATATATAGTCTGGTCTGGCATATTGGTCCAGGTGGCGTTCTCAACCCATGCATAATTTTCCTTAAAATTAGCCTGGGCACGGTCAGTTCCACTGATGGGAACTTTATCATGTTTTACTGAACTGGTGAATGACGCTGCATGCAGGGTCGGTTGCAGGCAATAGAGTCCTGCTAAAAGCAATAACTTTTTCATTTATTTTGTTTTTTTTATTAAAAAATGGTTACATAATCAGGACGATAAGTCCCGGTCATTATTCTCTGTTGTAGCACAAAATTCCTAATAGGAGAAAATCGATTTTCTGAATAAGGAGAGAAAAAAGATATGTGATATCTGGTTTCGAGCAGGATTAAACCAATTGTACATAAACGTTATTTGAACAATTAATTTTTTCCATGTGTGCGATCTTATATTGCTATGTACGTGCCAGAAAATAAAACACTAATAGTCAGTCTGCTATGAAAAATAATCTTTTCTGCGCATGTCCGTTAATGATACAATCATGAACGATACGGTCAATCAGCTTATTCTGCCTTCAAACTGGTTGCCGAGTTTGCTAAAGCAGCTCTGATTGACTGAAAGCTGATTGTTATAAATGCAATTAAAATCGCCCCCAGACCAGCAATGGCAAAAACCCACCATTGAATTTCCTGCCGGTATGCAAATCCCTGAAGCCATTTTTTCATAACGAACCATGCCAGTGGTGAAGCAATCAGGATTGAAATAATCACGAGTTTTATAAAGTCAACGGAAAGCATTCGTACGATGGTAATAATATTTGCACCTAAAACCTTTCTTATGCCGATTTCTTTTGTTCTCTGTTCAGCTGCATAGGCAGCCAGACCAAACAATCCTAAACAGGCAATTATGATTGCGAGACTCGTAAACGTTACAAATATTTTGCCCATACGGTCCTCAGCCCGGTAAATAGAATCAAAATCATCATCCATGAATGAATACCTGAACTGCTGATCAGAAACTATTTGTTTGAATTTACTTTTAATCTGATCAAGTAACAACGGAATATTTGATGTTTTGATTCTCATACTAAGCGCTCCGCGATTTTCACCAAGTGTAAGTAATAAGGGGGTAACATTTTCTCTCAGCGATTTGAAATTAAAGTCCTTAATAATTCCTATAATATGAAACTTGTTCATCCTCGTGGCCATATTATCTGCTGGCGAATACAGGAACTGGTTTAACGGATCAGCTAAATTCAGCAGTTTTGCGGCAGACTCATTAATGATTATTGCTGTGGAGTCTGAATATATATCCTTAGAGAAATTCCTGCCTGCAATCATCTTCATTCCCAGTGTATTGATGTAATCTTCATCTACTGTCCATACCTGAGTTAACATGGCTTTCTTCTGATCCACCATTGGTTCTTTGAAATAAGAAGTCGTATTTCCATAATTAACGGTGGGTAAACAAAGGGTAAGAGTCGCATTTTCAACACCTGATAAATGTTTGACCTCGTTCTTCATTGCCTTTGCACTTTCTCCCAATGGCCCCCATACGATAAGAATATGGCTGCGATTATAACCTAAATCCTTACTCTGGATATATTTTAACTGGTTATAAATCACTAAGGTTCCAATAATCAGAAATATAGAAATGGCAAACTGAAAAACAACCAGGAAGCTTCGTAACCTCCCGCCTTTAAACCCAGCGGCTAACTTGCCTTTGAGTACATCGATAGGCTGAAAACCAGAAAGGAACAATGCAGGGTAGGAACCTGCAAGAAAGCCTATTATGAGAATTAGAGCTAACAATACGGGCAATAACTTTAATACCATTTGAGAAGTAATGGTCAGTTCTTTGGCTGCCATCTGATTGAACAAAGGCAAAAGGGTGACAGAAATAAAAACTGCGATCACGGTTGCTGCAAGGGTTACCATGATCGATTCAGTTAAAAACTGAGCTACAAGATATTTTCTTGGGGAACCTAGAACCTTCCTGACACCTACTTCGCGTGCCCGGTTCGAAGATCTTGCGGTAGAAAGGTTCATAAAATTGACGCAGGCAATCAGCAAAATGAAAATGGCTATAGCAGAAAAAATGTACACATATTGAATATTTCCATTTGGTCCTAATTCACCAACACGATTAGATTCCAGGTGAATTTTCTTAAGCGGGATCAAATTGAGCCTGAAAAAGTCTCCACTCTGTTCAAATTTATCAAAAGTCATATGCAGAATACTTTCCATCTGAGGCCCCGCATTCTTATGCATAAATCCAGGAAGCTTTGCAGACAGCCTTTTTATATCTGCTCCGGGTTTAAGCAGGAGATAGGTGTTGAAGTTACTACTGAACCACGCATTGTCCCTGCTCTCATCCAATCCGGTCATTGAAATAAAAAAGTCAAAATGAAAATGAGATTGCAGTGGAATGTCTTTGATTACACCCGTTATTTTATAAGGGTCGGTATTATTAAAAACCAGGACCTGTCCTACGACATTCGTCCTGTCAAAATATTTTTTAGCAATCCGTTCCGTAATAATAATGGTATTTGGTTCTGTTAACGCAGTAGCCGGATTTCCATAGATCATCGGTAAAGTGAAAATGTCAAGAATTGAATGATCAGCATAAATCATCATATCTTCCTTGATATTCTGATTTCCTTTTTTAACAGAGTTTCCACCCTGGTTTCTGAACCTGGCTACCAGTTCAATTTCAGGAAAATCGTTCTTCAATGCAGCAGCAACAGGTGCAGGTGATACAGCGTATGAGTTTTCATTTCCTCCAAACTTTATTTCCTCATTTATTCTGTAAATTCGATCAGCTTTTTTATTATATGAATCGAAGTTCAGTTCGTCAGAAACATAAAACACGATAATGAGGCAGGTAGCAAGTCCTAAAGCGAGCCCCAAAACATTTAATATAGTAAAGCCTTTATTTTTTATCAGACTCCTGTAGGCGGTTTTGATATAATTTCTTATCATTATCCTGATGTTTTATCTTATTTATTCAAAAAACATGCAAATAAGCAAGGTGTTGTAAATCAGTTATTTGATTTCAGCATCCTGAGATTAATATACGCTTTTAATAAATAACTGTGCGATTAAGATTATCTTTTATATGTATCAGGTAAAACAAGTCAGATGAAATATGGCCTTTTTGTTTAAAAATTATTTAATAGCATTAGCTTGAGAAAACACACATTTTTATTTCTGCAGTACTGTTTTTATACATTAACGACATATAGTCAATCCAGCATCGAATTAATCCCCGCGGCAGGCAATACCTTTTCGGATAAAATCAATTATCAGCACTGTACAGGGCATATAGACCCGGCTTTTCAATTTTCCTTTTCATTTATTTATCACCCCAATCCTATATTCGGACTTGAATTGACTTATATGGATGAAAATCCGATGACGTATCTGGATGTTTCCGATAATGGCAGTGTAAAAGTTTACACCAGTTCTAATGTTAGGGTTCAAAGATTATTAGGCGGATTAAATGTATCGATACCGGTTAAAAGGTTTAATCCTTTTCTTGGTTTTCTTTTAGGATTTACAAATGTTATTACTACAAAAGCTTACGATACAAACGAGATGACAGGGTTTTCCTGGTCTTTACAAACCGGTGCGGACTATTATTTTTCTTCGCTTATTGGTGCACGTATAAAACTGTCCCTGATTCAAACACCGAATATCTCAAATAACTCAGCCTATTTTGACGTTGGAAAAAATGGTGATGGTTTTCCAACATATGCTGTTGGTGATCCATCTTCTGCTAATATTTCGCAGCTAAACCTGGTACTGGGTATCATTTTCCATTTTCAACCAAAGCATGGAAATAAGGCTTCAACGGATCATCAGGGCAATTAATTCTTTTTGGTTTATCCAGCAAGTATTTATTAATGACCGAATTTTGTATCAAATTCGAACGATTTACTGCATCGGAATCGACCGGATAAATAAATTCCCATTTTGTCAAATGATTGTAAATCATTCAGTTTAAGATTTGGCATGAATTTGCGATAAATGAACTTTGATTTCGCAGATATCTAATAGATTCAAAAAAATTAAAATCGATCAAAATGATAAACTTAAAAAAATCTTACAGGAGAAGCATCCAGAAATTAATTTATGCACTTCCTTTCATGATAATGATATGTTTTGTTGTTTTTCCGGTTCATGCTGGGATCCCTGATAAAGCGGTATCTTTTTCAACCTGGCAGTTAACGGAATTTGAAGGCTATTACCATGCAGACACTGATCCAAATCTCTTTCTGCAGATCATAGTAAAAAATAATAAACTGGTTTTGAAACAACTCTGGGATGACCGCGAAATTGTATTCGAACAAAAATCAGCTTTATATTTTTATAATGACGAGCATTCATTCCCACTTACTTTCACAAAAAGCGCGAATGGAGAAATTACCCAGGTGCTCGCCTTTGAAAGGGACACCTGGATTAAAGTGAAGGACTACAAACCGGTAGAGAAAAAAGAAATCACACTTTCACCCGAAAAGATGCAGGCATTTGGCGGTAAATATAGAAGGGAGAATGATGGTAATGAAGCATTCCTGCAATTCACAGTAAAAGGGAATTCAATTGAAGTAAAGGAACTCTGGAGTGAAAGACTTTTTACGATCGTACCTGAATCCGATCTGGTCTTTTTTGGAAAAGGGGCATATTACCCAGTTCAATTCAGTAAAGATAAAGACGGAAATATTACCCAGGCCCTGATATATAATAAGCATATTTGGGTAAAAGTAAAAGAACAATAGGCGGCTGGAATGCCCAAATATATTACAGTTTCTTATGCCACCAGGTTGCCAGAGAAGAACCTGTTATATTCATCGTTGGCCCAAACACGGCAGGCGCCAGACCGACGGTAGCGAGTTTGCCCATAGTTAAGGCAATGCCGGAAGCCAGGCCACCATTTTGCATCCCCACTTCCAGAGAAATTGTCCTGCAGTCTTTTTCATTCATCCTAAACAGGCGGCCTGACCAGTATCCCAGAAAATAGCCTGTTAGATTTTGGATGAAAGTTACAAGGATCAGTTTCAGACCAACCTGCAACAGGCTGTCTCTGCCCGCTGCTGTTATAACTACAATAATCAAAGCGATTCCTGCCATGGAAATCTTTGGCAGGGCTTTATCAATAAATGAAAAACGACCCCGAACAACATAATGAAAAACCAAACCAGCGGTGATGGGAAGGATTACGATCTTCATAATATCCCAGACCATCGCCCAAAAATGAATTTCTATAAATTCACCTCCCAATAAACGCATGAGCATGGGCGTTAGGAATGGTGCAAGCAGGGTGGATACAGCAGTAACAGAGATGGAAAGGGCTAAATTCGCCCTGGCCAAAAATGACATTACATTTGAGGCCAGGCCGCTGGGACAACATCCCACAAGGATTATGCCCGCTGCAATTTCTTTTGGGAATCGAAAAATACTGGCCAGCGTAAAACCCAATACAGGCATGATGGTATAATGGCAAAGAATTCCAATTATAATCCCCTTTGGTTTTTTTAAAACATTTCCGAAATCTTTTATACTCAGTTCAGTACCCATGCCAAACATGATAATTTGCAGAAGAGGTAATATCAGGCTGGATAATTTAAAATCCCCAAGTTTTTGGAAATAGGCCGGAAAATACATGGCGAGGCTGACGGCAGCAAGAATGACCAGCGTATAGGAAAATCCTTTCAAAATCGGCGAACTGCGAAAGGCAATGGCAACGGAAATAAAGAACCCGGTAAGCAACCATCCTTCAAATGAATAGTAACCCAAATGAAGAAAATAAATAAATCCGATAAAAATAATAATAGGGACAAAATAAAACCAGGAAAATAAAATCCTTCGGGTCATGAATGAATGGTTTTGAAATCAGGTTATGGGTTTATTTGCATTTTAAGGAAGAGCAAAAGCAATATAGGATGCGCCGGATTTTAATCCTCTTCCGCCTCCTGCCGCAATTACGATAAACTGTTTGCCATTCAATTCATAAGTGATAGGTGTTGCGAATCCGGCTGCCGGTAGACTATATACCCAGACAACCTCTCCTGTTTTTTTATTAAATGCGCGGATCTTTTCATCCCTCGTCGCTGCAATAAAAACGAGACCTCCGTCAGTCACGATCGGTCCTCCATAATTTTCTGTGCCTGTAACAGGAATGCCTTTTTTAGTCAGTTCAGGAAATTCACCCAGGGGAACCCGCCATAAGTAATCTCCTGTTTTCAAATCAATTGCATTCAGCGTACCCCAGGGAGGTTTAATTCCGGGATATCCCAGTTGGTCAAATACTTTCGCCCAAATTTTAGCCAGATAAGGAGGCTGGTATGGGAAATCAGTATTTTTTTTAGCAGTATTAGTGATTTTATTTTTGGTATTTCCTGTCGTTATATTTTCTGCTTTTTGATTATTAAGTAGAAATTGTATAAGCGCATTTCTTTCGCCAGTTGAAAACTGCGTAAATGAAGGCATTCTCCTGCGGCCTTCCTGTATAATTTGGCTTATTTCAGATTCATTTAAATGTTTACTGGTTTGCAGGAGACCTGGAATTTCAACCCCATTGCCTTTTTTATCTTTTCCATGGCAGGATGCGCAATAAGTAATATACAAGCGTTGACCATGTGGTAAATATTCCATTGTCTGCAAATGTTTTGCTAAAGATTCCATTTGGAGCTTCCATAAACCATTATTTGTATTTTGAAAAAGAACGCCATCGGAATCAATTGCATTTCCTCCCCACTCTGCGCCACCGCTGTAACCATAAAGCAGCGTTCCTTTTTCATTGGGTGGTGTAAACTTATTTGAATGCTCCGTTGAATCGAATATTCTTTTTATATAGTCATGTGATTCCGGTGAAATATCTGTGATATCTTCTTCCTTAAAAACCTGATTCGAAAATGGTAATGGTTTGACCGGAAATTTCTGAAATGGCCATGGATGCTCACCAGGGAGGCCCTTGCCGGGAACTTTTTTTTCTTCCACCGGAAAAATAGAATTGCCTGAATCGCGATCCAGCACATAGATCAGACCATCTTTGGTTGCCTGGACAACAATATCCTTTTTCCTTTCATTTTGAATAATCGTTGCGAGATTCGGTGGACAGGGAATATCTCGGTCCCACAAATCGTGATGCATAATCTGGTAATACCATTTCAATTTCCCTGATTCTGCATCCAGGGCAAGGATGCAATTTGCAAATAAATTTATTCCTTCGCGTTCACCTCCGTAAAAATCAGCAGCAGGTGATCCTGTCCCTAAATAAACTACTCCTCTTTTTTCATCCACGGTTATTCCACTCCAGCTATTGGCAGCGCCGACTTTTTTATACGCATTTTTTGGCCAGGTCTCATAACCAGATTCACCTGGCAAAGGCACCGTGTGAAAAACCCATTTCAACTTACCAGATATCACATCGAATCCCCGTACATAACCCGGGGCAGCATCTCCGCCTTCTGATACAGCTGAACCGAGAATGAGCGTATTTTTATAAATAGCACCCGGTGATGTTGCGGCTACATATAGATTGCTCACATCATAATTTATATCAAGCCCTAGATGAAGATCAATTTTCCCGGCTACACCAAAACTTTCTATGGGCAAACCTGTAGAAGCACTTATTTCAAATAATGAAGAACCCGCACTGTACAAAATCCGTTTATCCACTCCGTTTTCCCAATATACCACTCCTCTGCAATTTGTAATTCTGGGACTACCATTTTTAAACGGATCGAATTCCCATATTTTTTTTCCTGTACCTGCATCGATTGCAAATAATTTCAAAGACGGACTAACGCCATACAATATTCCGTTAACAACAATCGGCTGGCATTCCATTTCGGAATTCTTCATGCCTTGTAACTGACCAATGGAACTGTCTGAATTATAAATCCAGGCAACCTGTAAATTTTTAACGTTGTTCAGATTGATCTGATTTAAATGGGAATACCGGTTACCTGCTTTATTTCCTCCGTATATGGGCCAATCTTCCGAATGCAGGTTGTTTCCGTTGCTACGCTTATCTGAGGAAAACCGGCAGGCAACGGGTAAGCAGAGCGCTGATAAAAGAAATGATGTCGCAGTGATTGCAAATTGACGGACTGTATACATGATCAGGAATTAATGAATTAAGGCCTGATGATCGTTCCGTCTCTTTTTCTGATAGTCCAGTGACCAGCCTGGTTATTGATCGGATATTTTGCAGCCATTTTCTCATCTATATCGACTCCCAATCCGGGTGCTTCATTGACGTATAAGTATCCCTTTTTTAAAACCGGTGTTCCTGGAAAAACTTCGATGAGTTTATCGGAGAACTGAATGGATTCCTGCACTCCAAAATTCCAAATGGCCAGGTCGATATGACATTGGGCAGCATGGCCGACTGGTGAAACGTCGCCGGGTCCGTGCCATCCTGATTTTACGTTGAAAAATTCTCCGAGACGGGCGACTTTCATCGCCGGTGATATGCCACCGATCTGTGAGAGATGACAGCGTATATAGTCGAATGAATGATCGGCCATATAACCTACAAATTCATTTTGATTATTAAATAATTCACCCATCGCAAATGGTACCGTCGTGCTTGCCCGAAGCTGTCTGAACCAGTCCATGTTTTCCGGCGTGACAGGATCTTCTATCCAGTAAGGATTAAATTCTTCCAGCTTTTTACACATGTTGATCATATTTATGGGCTGAACGCGTTCATGGGTATCATGTAAGAGTTCAACTTCTTCTCCACATTTTTTTCTGACTTCCCTGAACATTTTTGGTACGGCCTGTAAGTAGGCGTTCTCATCCATAAAATCGTCTGTCGATCTTCCAAATCCCGCATCCCTGAAATCAGGTTTTTGTGCCAGGTACAAAGAGCCATAGCCGCCCTGTTGGATCCGTACATATTGAAAACCCTGGTCCATATATTTTTGAACATTATCAGAAATTTCTTCCGGGGTTTTACCATCGGCATGTGCATAACAGTCAACAGCAAAACGGGATTTGCCACCTAACAACTGGTATACGGGCATATTGGCCCTTTTACCTTTTATATCCCATAATGCCTGATCCAATCCACTCAAAGCATTATTTAATACAGGTCCGTTTCGCCAATAGGAACTGACAAAGAACGATTGCCACATATCCTCAATATCATCTACATTTTTTCCTATGCAGAAGTCGGGCATATAATTATTGATTGCTGCAACAACGGCTTCGGCTCTTTGTGTGAAAGTCGCGCATCCCAATCCGTACAGGCCGGGTTCAGATGTTTCTACTTTAACGACGACCAGGTTAGCACCTTGTGGAGCAGTTCCGATGGCTTTGACACTTCTGATTTTTATGGCTGGCAAACTGCCGGTATTAAACGGCTTTTCATTTTGAGCAGCTTTTAATGATGGTATTCCGCCGAATATTCCCAAAAATCCTGAAGCCGTTCCCAATCCGAGTGCTTTCAAGACGAAACGACGGTCAGGAGAGTCAGACATGTTTTGTTTATTCATTATTTCAATTCAGTGTAATAAACGGCTAAATGATTAACCAGCCCTTTAATAATCAATTAATTTCATAATTATTATACCTGTTTGTTTAAAAAAAATAATTAATTCAATGGTTAATCAATTATTAGTAATTGAATTAATCAGGGAAAAGTATTTTGTCACTTCAATACATAATGAGAATAATTCTCTTAGTAAATCAATTGGTATAAGCAAGAGTAGATGGTCCTTTAATATATTGGCTCTGCTCCACGGGGAATGTCTTCACATTCCCCTTTTTATTTTTTTGAATGCGAAAGGAAGATCATTAAAAGAGGGAGGAAGTTTTGAAAAAAACTTTTTAAAATAGTTCAAATTAATGGATTTATTAATCTATTATTAGCGATTTCGTTAAGGCCTTACCGCGTTATTTGTGTCTTTAATCACCAAAACCATTGCTTAATATGAAAAAACTTCCTTTACTGGTGCTACTGGTATTTGGCCTTTATGTTCACGGTTTCGCCCAAAACCGGTTGCTAAAAGGTAAGGTTACCGATGAACAGGGCAAACCCTTAGCCGGCGCCAGTATTAATATCAAGAACACTACAACCTCCACCTCAACTGATTCGGCAGGAAATTTTGAGCTTCCTTTGACGGCGCATGGCAAACCTGTTTTAGTAGTATCATTCGTAGGTTATTTAAGTACGGAGTATGCCATTGGAGGAGGATCTTTCTTTAATGTTCAATTAAAAAACAATACCCAATCCCTGAATGATGTGATCGTTGTCGGTTATGGTACCCAAAGAAAAAAGGATGTTACCGGGGCCATCAGTACTGTAAATGCAGATGAAATTGCGAAAAGACCGCTTGTGAGAGTGGAACAGGCGCTACAGGGTACCGCTGCCGGAGTAGCAGTACAGAGTGTAAGCGGTAATCCTGGTGCTCCGCTAAGTGTCCGGATCAGGGGTACCAATTCAATAACCGGGTCCAATGAACCGCTTTACGTAATAGACGGATATATCGGGGGATCCATTCAAACGGTCAATCCGTCTGATGTTGAGTCGTTGGAAATCCTAAAGGATGCCTCTGCCGCTGCAATTTATGGATCGAGGGGGTCCAATGGCGTTGTACTCATAACAACTAAATCGGGCCATGATGGAACTCCCAGAATAGGCCTTGACGTCTGGATTCAGAAAGCAGAAGTTGCGAAAGAATTGAATTTGATGGATGCTTACGATTTTGCCAATACGGTAAACATTCAAAATGCAGTAACGGGTATACCCCCTGCTTTTACCGCGGCCCAGCTTGATGGATTCAAAACGAATAAAGGAACGGACTGGCAGAAGGCCCTTCAGGTGAAACCATTAATCCAGAATTATGAAGCTTCTGTATCAGGAGGATCCAAAAATACAAAATATTTTTTCTCTTTTGATTATCTGGATCAACCCGGCCTTATCGTGAACCAATACTATAAGAGGGCTACTTTGAGGTCCAACCTTGATTTTAAGATAAATGATAAACTGGATCTGAAGTTCTATGTTGTCACGGCGATTCCGACAAGCCGTAATACGAATACTGATCTTCACACTACCTACGGAGGGGATACCGGGGATCCTTTTGCTGTAGCAACCGACTGGGATCCCACCACACCCGTCCGTAATCCAACAACCGGAGAATATAATCTCACTTCTCCGTATGGTGCAGATAATGTGAACCCGGTGGCGCAGGCTTCCAGTCAGCTTGTTGACGTGAACTCCCTGGATGCGATCGGAACCGGTGTATTGACTTATCGTATTCTTCCAAACCTCTCGTTCACTTCATCCAACTCTTATGAGTCTCAATATGCGTGGATACGCCAGCTTTTTGGATTGAATACCAGCACGACGGTTATCAATGGAATTACGAACGGAATGATTTCTGCAAGTTCAATATGGAACACTGCCGTTCAGTCAAGTAATTTTCTTACTTATAATTTAAACTTTGGCGACCATGCCCTGAATCTGACAGGATTGTATGAATATCAGTCGGGAACCAATCAGAATTTCGCTGCGCAGTCAACTAATCTGTCTACTTACGCTCTGGGATATTATAATCTGGGTGTAGGCTTAACGCAGGCAGTCAATTCTGGTTATTCTGCCAGTGAACTGCAATCGTTCATGGGCAGGGTCAACTACTCTTATAAAGAGAAATACCTTCTTACGGCAAGTATCAGGGACGACGGTTCGTCCAGATTGACGAAGAAATACAGCACGTTCCCATCTGTGGCGGTGGGTTGGCTCATGTCCAAAGAAAAATTCATGGCGAATTCAAAAGTTTTTTCTTCTTTAAAACTCAGAGGCAGTTATGGAGAAACGGGCAATCAGGGAGTGCCGCCCTATTCATCGATCCCGGTGATTAATACGAGTAACGTGGGTTATTATTTCGATGGAACATCACTCTCCATCAGTACTCCGCTCGGGCCTCCGGTTTCGACCAATCTGGTTTGGGAAACCACTTTACAAACCGATATCGGCTTAGACGCAGGATTTTTAAATAACCGCATGTTGTTTACAATTGATGCCTATAACAAAAAAATCTCAAATTTATTATTTAGCTACCAGACACCAGCCTATCTGGGTGGCGGCAGCTATCAGCGGAATATTGGCAGCCTTCAAAACAGGGGTATCGAACTGGCGATTTCGGGGACACCTGTTGCGCCTAATCCGGGTGGTTTAAATTGGAACACCTTTTTTCAAATATCGTTCAACGACAATAAGGTGTTAAATCTGAATGGTCTGGATAATATTATTATCAGTGGTATCGGCCAGCCGCAGGCGAATATTTCAATTCTGAAAGTCGGCAAGCCGCTGGGGGAATTTACAGGATACGAATTCCTGGGAACCTGGAAAACTTCTGAAGCTACAGAAGCCGCAAAATATGGCAGCAAACCAGGGGATGCCAAATTCCTGGATGTAGATAATAATGGTACCATTAATGAGAATGATTATGTTCCAATCGGAAACGGAATACCTAAATCCACCTGGGGCTTTATCAATGATTTTAGCTACAAGAATTTCACCCTCAGCATTATGTTTACAGGACAGGAGGGATCACAAATATATTCTCAAACGATAGCGTATACATGGGGTCAGGCTCCGGGAGTACGAAATGCGACTAACTCGGATGCGACCAAAATGTGGACTCCTCAAAACGAAACGGATATTCCTGCGTTTAGTACAACGGGCAGCCCTAATGGCGGATTTCCTACAAACACCAGCCGTTTTGTATACAATGCAAATTTTGTCAAGCTCAAAAATTTATCACTTACTTATAGTATTCCGCAAAGTGTTTTGGGTAACGCAAAAATCCACAGTGTGGATGTGTATGTGAGTGGCCAGAATTTATTTACGATCACAAAATATCCTGGGTATGATCCGGAATTGACAAATGCACAGACTGCCCAGACGCAGGGTGTCGAAATGGGAGTCATTCCAAACCCCAGAACTTATACTCTCGGACTCAGAGTCGGATTTTAACCATTCATCAATTGACAAATGCCTACTTATTATATTAAAAATTATTAAAATGAAAATGAAAATCCTGATACCACTTCTTTTCCTGGTGCTGATGGCTTTCCTGGGATGTTCGAAACTCGAAGAGGATCCCAAAGCAACACTGACACCGGGAAGTTATTTCAAAACGCAACAAGATCTGGATGCCGCGGTTGCAGCTATTTACCAGGGATTGGTTATTGATGGTGCTTATGCTTTTGATTTCCACCTCTATTCTTTTTTTGGTTCAGATGATCTCACGGCAGATCCGAACCTGGCTAAAGGGGACCAGCGTAGTTTTGATGAATTGAATGGGAGCAGTGGTAATGGCTCCATTGCCCACAGCCAGTGGGGTACTCCCTGGGCCGCGATATACCAGAGTAACAATGTGATACAGAATTATAGTAAAGTGACCGGTGACCCGGTCGCGATAAATGGCTCAGCAGGCCAGGCTTATTTTATTAGAGGCTGGAGCTATTATATGCTGGTAAGGACATTTGGACCTGTGCCCGTAATTACTACCCAGGTGCCAGCCGACTACAGGCCTGCGAGAGATTCGGTCTCCACAGTTTATGCAACTATTATAAGTGATCTGCAAACAGCTATCAGCCTGCTTCCCACCAGTTTTCCAGGAGCACCGGGAAAAGCTACACAGAATGCGGCCAGATCCCTTTTGGCTGATGTTTATCTGAACATGGCAACCTGGCCACTCAACCAGACTGGTAGTTATGCGTTGGCAGCGGCAGAAGCGGATTCGGTAATCCAGTCCGGGCAATACACCCTCGTTCCCGATTACGCAACTGTGTTCACGACGAATAATAATTCAGAGTCTATTTTCGGTTTGGAGTTTAATGTCCCCGGTGGAAATCCTGACCGCTTTTTTGGAGATTGTTCTATGCCCTGGGAAGAATATGGGTTGGATGGTAATTTCGGTTGGGAGGAATTCTATCCAGAAATCAATTTTTACAAAGCCGCTCCGGTCTGCAAAAGAACTGACGAAGAGTTCTATACAACACTTAAACTTATCCAGCCGGATAAAAGTTTTCTTCTGGTTCCCTACAATTCACCCATGACCAGGAATCAACATCCTTTCTACAGGAAATTCAGGACCGGCGTGTTAAACAATGGACCTATCGGTTGCGAGGAAACAGATTCTATCCTCTTCCAAATGAATCCGAGCACGAACAAGACAAATGATGTAATGAGGTATCCGGAGGTATTGTTGGATTATGCTGAAGCATCTGATATGGCTGGCAGTGGACCAACCGCGGCTGGTTATGCCGCAATCAACACCGTCAGGGCGCGTGCGGGTGAGCAACCACTGACTGTGGGTCTTTCCCAGATAGCGTTCAGGGATTCGGTAGTATACGAAAGAACATATGAATTCGCAGCCGAATGGGGGATAAGATGGTTTGATATTGTACGTCTTCAATTGCTTCCACAGGTGGTTGCCGCAAGAAGCCCCCTGGAAAATCCGATAAGCCTCGGTGGTAATGATATTCAAACAAGATATTATTGCCCTATCCCAATAAATGAGATGCTGAAAAACCCGCAATGGACGCAGAATCCAGGATACTAATAATTAAATACCGCGATAAAAGTTTAACCATGCCTGTCATGGTTAAACTTTTTTAATAATTAGACTAAATCCATACACTTTATTGGAGTATGGAGTTGGGCGTATTGCAGTTCTAAAATTTTATTTTAATGATTAAATTTCTGCCATGCAGACGATTTGTTATTTTGCTTTTTCAGATCGCCTTGTTTTTTAGCGCCGAAGGCAATCCTTACATTTCAGGAGATACTTCAATCCCCGGGAACAAGCTTCTTAAATATATAGACCCTACAATCGGGAATGTTGCTCTGTTGCTTGAGCCCACACGTCCGACAGCATACCTCCCAAATCAGGTAATCAGGGTCTATCCGATCAGGAAGGATTATCTGGATGATGAGATTTCCGGTTTTCCTCTAACTGCCGTTTCACATCGGCTGGGTACGGTCTTTTGCATAAAACCATCCATTTATCCAATCGCTCCCGATTGTTGGGATCAGAAAATGCCGTATGACCAAGACCTCGAAATTACCAGACCCTGGTACTATTCTACCTATTTACTCGATGAGGATATAACAGTTGAATTTTCACCTTCAAAGAAAACAGGCATTTACCGGTTTAGTTTCCCGCAGGGAAAACAAAGATCCGTTTTAATTAATACCTGCAATGAGGGCGAATCTTCCCTGCAAATTAAATCCGGAAATGAAATATCAGGAATGGAGACCTGGCATGGAGATGTCAAAATTTACATGTATGGAGTTTTTAACGCTTATGGAAAAGGCGGCCCCGTTGAAAATAACGAATTGAAATTGGGACAAACAATTTCTGGTAAATCAGCCAGGGCCTATATTGAATTATCCCCTGTTTGTGACACTATTGAATTCAGGTACGCCATCAGTTTTATCAGCGAAAAACAAGCTGAGATCAATTACAAAAAAGAAATAAGTAAGAAAAGTTTTTCAGAAGTGGAAAATGATGCCGAAGAAATATGGTCGGATCTTCTATCCCAGATACAGGTTGAAGGAGGTACGGAAAGCCAGAAAAGATCTTTCTATACTGCCCTGTACCGGTGCCATGAAAGAATGGTTGATATCACTGAAGACTCATTTTATTATAGTGGTTTCAATAATAAAATCAATAAGGCTGACAGACCATTTTATGTTGATGACTGGTCCTGGGATACTTACCTCGCATTGCATCCACTGAGAATGATATTACATCCTTCCCAGGAGGAAGATATGCTTCAGTCATATGTTCGAATGTTTGAGCAAAGCAAATGGATGCCTACATTTCCACTGCTGTTTGGCGACTATGCCTGTATGAATGGCTTTCATTCATCCATTGTATTTCTGGACGCATACAGGAAAGGGCTCAGGAAATTTGATGTTCAGACTGCATACGAAGGCATGAGAAAGAATGCTATGTCCGCCACACTGCTTCCCTGGCGCAATGGAGAGAAAACAGTCCTTGATGATTTTTATCAGGCAAACGGATATTTCCCGGCCCTGGCCCCCGGTACAAAAGAAAATGTAAAACTGGTACACCCATTCGAAAAACGGCAGGCAGTGGCAGTCACGCTGGGCGCTTCCTATGATGACTGGGCTACGGCCCAGTTAGCTAAAGATTTGGGGAAAATGAGTGACTTCAGACTCTTTGAAAAAAGGAGTAAGAATTACGTTAACCTTTGGAATAAAGACCAAATGTTTTTTTTACCAAAGGATGATAAAGGAGAATGGATTAAAATAGATCCGGTCTTTGACGGAGGTATGGGAGGAAGGGATTATTTTGATGAAAACAATGGCTGGACCTATTTATGGCAGGTTCAGGAAGATATCCCTGGCCTCATCTCTCTGATGGGAGGTAAACAGGCATTCGAAGACAGGCTGGACAGATTGTTCCGGGAAGACCTGGGCCGCTCCAAGTATGTTTACTGGAATAAATTCCCTGATGCAACTGCACTGGTAGGTCAATATTCTATGGGAAACGAACCGAGCTTCCACATTCCATATTTATTTAATTATACAAGTTCGCCATGGAAGACACAACAGAAAATACGACTGCTTTTATCCTCATGGTTCAAAGACGATATTTTTGGAATACCCGGAGATGAGGATGGCGGAGGTATGTCTGCGTTTGTAGTTTTTTCATCCATGGGATTCTATCCCATAACGCCAGGCATACCAATTTATACAATCGGAAGTCCTGTATTCAGTAAAGTGACAGTTTCCCTGGAAAATGGTAAGCAGTTTACCATTATTGCGAATCACTGTTCGGAAATCAACAAATACATCCAAAGTAGTCGCATGAATGGTGTGCCACTGAATTCGCCCTGGTTCACTCATGAACAGCTGGTAAACGGTGGTCTGCTGGAATTAGAAATGGGGCCCAAGCCAAATAAAAAATGGGGCGTAGAAGGAGATATTCCCGATGTGACTACTAAATGAGCTATATGCTAAAAAGTCAAATTTTGGTTTTGGCGGGAAGTTTCCTGATGACAATTGGGACTGCACAGCAGAAATATAGTCCTGGTTCATCTTTTACAAGTTACAAAGGCCTGATCATGGCCGGGTACCAGGGATGGTTCAATGCCCCATCTGACGGGGCTCAGATGGGATGGAATCATTATGCAACAAAAGAAAATAAATTTGAACCCGGATATTCAAAAATAGATTTTTGGCCTGAGGTGAATGAATATCAAAGAACTTATGAAACCCCATTTAAAATCGCCGACGGGCATCCTGCATATATTTTTAGTGCGTACGATAGCCAGACCGTATTTCTGCATTTCAAATGGATGAAAGAATACGGAGTGGATGGTGTATTTGTTCAACGTTCTGTAACTGCCATTAAAAATCCTGATAATCTGCAACACGATGACCGTGTTCTGAACAATGCAGTTAATGCTTCGCAGTTCTATCATCGGGCGATTGCCATTATGTATGATTTTTCCGGAATCAATGATCAAAACAATGACTGGCAGTTAATCATAAATGATTGGAAGCATCTTGCCGACAGCCTGAAAATAGCATCACGCGGGAAAAATCAGACTTATTTATATCACCATGGACGACCACTTGTCGCATTATGGGGAGTGGGTTTTCCGGACAGAACAAACGATCTTAAATCAATAGAGAAAATAATTAACTTTCTAAAATATGACCCGGTTTATGGAGGCTGTTCCATCCTGCTTGGCGTGCCTGCTTACTGGAGGGATTTTGGAAAGGATACAGAAAAGGATCCCTATCTCCATACTTTAATTCTCAAAGTAGATATCGTAAGACCCTGGTTTGTCGGTCGATTTAATGAAGAGACATACCCCTCTTTCAAAGACAGAATCAAAGATGATATAGAATGGTGCAGGCATAATAATCTGGATTATGTGCCGGTTGTTTTTCCAGGTTTTAGCTGGCACAACATGCATCCTGAAAGTATTCAGGCCCAGATTCCACGCAACAGGGGGCGGTTCTACTGGCAACAGCTTGTGGGAGCTATGGAAGAAGGTTCCGAAATGATATATATTGCTATGTTCGATGAAATGGATGAAGGAACATCCATTTTTAAGACTACCAACAATCCTCCGGTCGGATTAAGTAAATTCGAAAGTTTCGAGCCGGATATTCCAAGTGATTATTATTTGTTTCTGACGGGTATGGCTGGTAAAATGCTGAAAAAAGAAATACCACTTGATAAAAATATTCCCTTGCCCTCACAACAAACGAAATAGTGCTTACAATACTTTTTAGAAATGTTTTGTGGAAAAGTCATATTGTTTGTGCTTTCATTCTTACCTGCTCTTTATTCTTATAGCCTGAGCGGAAAGGAGGCGTTCATAGCGTTAGCGCCGGATACATGTCAAATAAATTCGAAATATTCGCCCGGTGGAGACACCGTCGTTTCGAATGGGAATCCGCTTTTATTCGTGAATCAGAGCATAAATTCCAGTTCTTTTAATTGGTATTTAAATGGTTCGTTTATTTCTTCGGGGAATGATCTTATCGTCAATCCTTTACCCGGTGTTACTCAGGTAATGCTTGTTGCTTCCAACGGGATCTGTATAGATACGGCTTTTTCTTATATCATTTTTGACGGAGCATTCCCGGGACAATACAACAATTTCCAAAAGCAATATAATCCTGCGGGTCAAGCTATGGAGCCGTTTTGTTTGACAAATGACAAATCAAATGGATACCTGCTTGCAGGAGATTACTATGTTCCATCTGAAAATAGTTTTGTGACCAGGACTACCTCTTTGGTTCATATTGATGAAAAGGGTTGTATTGACTGGTCTAAATCCATGATACAGGGAGAAGAACAAGTTATCCAGTCTGCCATTTCAACATATGATTCGGGTTATCTGATCACCAGTTTTCCATTTCAATCTTCGCAGGACAATTATCCCAATGAGCTAAATGTATTTAAGTTAGACAGGCTGGGAAACAGAGAGTGGGCTCATTCTTTCTCAAACGGAACAAGTGTTAATAACTTCTATTCAGCAATCTGCGAGACCCATGATAATGACATTGTGATTGAAATCGGATCATTCCCGGTGGCGGGCAATCCTTCTGCCATTTCAATAATTAAGATAGATCCCTTTGGTAGATTTATTTGGGGCCGAAAATTAAGTATGGAGAATAATGCCTATTATAATATCGGCGGCATTGTTGAAAAAAATAATTTTATTTATGCAACCGGTTCCATTTATGAAGGAGTGGCTCCTTTCCAGGTGATACGATCATTCCTGGTGCAAATAGATGAGGTGACAGGTCTGCCGGTCTGGACAAAACAAAACAATCCAGGAATTCCGCCATTGAGTTTTACAGATATCCATAATTATAAAAACGGTTTATTGTTAAATAGCTATTCGCAAAATCTGTTGAACAATCTTATTTATATGGATAATGATGGTAATATTTTGAGTGGAGTTATGGTAGTTAATCCCTATGGGTCACTGAGTGGAATAGAAAATGTATTGGTGACTTCTGACAACGGTTTTTATTTTCATCAGGCTTCAGGAAAGCAGGGGCTCAACTATAAGGATATCATTATGCGTGTGGACAGCAATCAGCAGATTGCCTGGCAATATGATTTCTCCTCAAAGGATCTGAATTTTACCGGATGGTATCAATTATCGAGTGCGCCAGCCAATGGAGTCGCAGGAATTGGTAGTGGTACAATGGCCAATGGTTTTAATGCCCTGACTTTTTTGAAACTTGATTCTTCAGGCGCCGGATGTAATTCGGGTAGAACCAATCTGAGCTTAGAGGCAAATCAGGTTTCGCTGGTACCCATGACCTGGAACGTGAATAGCGATCTTTCAACAACAGTTAGTGATGTTCCATTGAATTTAGATGATGTGCCTATTGAGTCCCACTTATTTTGTCCCAAATATCTTGATGGTTGTGATTTATTAAAATTGGACGGGCCCAGGAAACTTTGCCATGCGGGCGATACAGCCAGGTATATTCTTCACTCTGATCCATTTTGTGCGGAACCCATAAACTGGACCTATGATTCGCGATATATTACTGTGTTATCTGCAAGTCATACTTACCTGGATTTGGAGTTTAAGAAATCCGGAAATTTTCTAATCAAAGCTGATAAAAACGGATGTAATAAGATTACGGATTCCATAATAGTTTCTGTAGGCGACATAGCGCCGGATGCCAGTTTACCAAGGGATACCATATTGTGTGCAGGATACGTAATGAAGCTAGATGCAGGGGGCGGTTACACAAACTATCTTTGGCAGGACGGATCAAATAAACAAAGTATAGAAGTTGCTGATTCCGGAACGTATTGGGTCAGGTTAACCGATAAAGAAGGATGCATTAATACCGACACGGCTGTCATCAGTTCAATCGAAGCACTGCCCTACTCTTTTTTACCTCATGATACGTTGATATGTGCCGGAGAAAATTTAATTCTTCAACCTGTGCGCTCATATGAATCCTATGCCTGGAGTACCGGTGAAACTGGCAATTCAATTCAAATTAAAGATCAGGGAAAATATACTTTACAGGTGGTCGACAAATATGGATGTTCAGGTTCTGATACCGCATTGGTCAAAACAAAATCCTGCCCGATCGAAATTTTTTTCCCAAATGCTTTCACACCAAATAAAGACGGACGAAACGATACTTATAAGCCGATAACAATTGCCAATCCCATTGTATATAAATTTAGAATTTACAACCGCTGGGGGCAACTGGTTTTTGAAACTTCAGATCCGAAAAAAGGCTGGGACGGTATGGTAGGAAACGCCGCGCAGGAAACCGGGGCTTATGTTTGGTTTTGCACTTACCAATTTCAAGGGAGAATGATAAATTCAGGTAAAGGAAGTTTTCTGTTATTGCGCTGAATCAATTAGCCGCTATAGCGACTTCAAATATCCGTTTTGTGATAAAACTTCTTTATATTTATGAAGGTGGGTAACGATTGCATTGGTTATGCGCAGATTATATTTTATTTTACGAGAAAGCCAATTTTTTTACGACTGCCTATGAGACGGATTGCATTTTCACTTGCAGTCGTTCTGATTTGTCATATGAGCGGCTATAGCCAGTCGTACGGCCTGACTTTCGGTAGTCATGAAACGGTGCTGGAAAAAAGAACTTCTCTTGACATTTCTCCTGATGATTCCATTTGCTTTACTAAGAACTTCGAATTGGGGTTTGACATCAATTACCTGCCCAATCACAGGACTTATTTTGGATATATCCTGCGCATTATCAGCAATGGGGATCAAAATATCGATTTAATTTACCATCAGAAGTCCCATTTGTTCAGGGTAATCAATGGCGAAACTTTTTCCAATATCAGTTTTACAATTGATAGCCCTAAATTATATAAAGACTGGAACCGGATTATCCTGAAGTTTAACCTGGAAAATCAGACACTCTTATTTGAGGTAAATGGACAAAAAGCCGGGAGTTGTAATATCCCCCTGAATTTCAGGTGCTTCAAATTTCTATGGGGCGCCAATGATTTTCAAAAATACAAAACCAGGGATATCCCCCCGATGCAAATAAAGGATATTAAAATTTATGAAAATAATACACTCAGATATTTTTGGCCGCTTAACGAGACCTCGGGAAATACAGGCTATGATGAGATAAATAAACAGGCTGCAAAGATTAAAAACCCGAACTGGTTAAAACCTAAATATCAAAACTGGGAATTGCTAAATTCTTTTTCGTTAAACGGATATGCGGGTGTTGCATTTGACCCGAAATCAGATAAGGTATATGTAGCGGGTTCAGATTCACTGGCCGTTTTTGGTCTCAACAGTGAAAAGGGTCAGGTGGAATGGATTCCCAGCAAACATGAAAATCTGAGGGTGGGCCATCAGACGATTTTTGACACAAGCACTAATAAACTATATGATTTATTTATAGATCAGAAAAAAGTGGTTGCCTATAATTTCAGAGACCAAAAATGGGAGGATAATTTTGAGGCGGGCAAAATAACAGAATTCTGGCACGCGAATAAATTCATTTCCCCAATGGATTCCGCGCTATATATCCTTGGCGGATATGGACAACTCCGCTATAAAAACTCGGTGGAGCGATATTCTTTTAATACCGGCAAATGGGATTCGCTTTCAACTTACGGGGATTATTCTCCCCCGAGGTACCTGGCTGCATTGGGTAAAGATCCCAATGGAAAATTTGTTTATATCATTGGAGGATATGGTAGCCAGACAGGAGATCAGATGCTGGATCCCCGAAATTTTTATGACATGTACAGGTTTAATATAAGAGACCGGTCTTTCAAAAAAATGTTTACACTTAAACCGATTGATAAGCAATTTACTTTTGTGAACAGTCTCGTAATTGATTCCAAAACCAACAATTATTATGGATTGATTTTTCCCAATGACAGTTCGAGTTCAAACCTTCAATTAATTAAAGGATCATTGAGTGATTCAACTTACAGGCTTTTGGGAAATACGATACCATTTACATTTCATGACATTGAATCATTCTCTGACCTTTATTATTCACAGATCAGCAATAAACTGATTGCCGTTCTATTGAACTATTCAAAAAGCGACGAACCGAATAAAGCCACTTCTGTAAATATTTATTCTCTGAATTTTATTCCGGAACCGAATGATATCGTGGTTGAAAACCTGAATTCAGGAAACCGGCGAAATATTTATTATCTGACCATTTTTGCCGGTGTTGCTATTGCGGGTATTTATTTTTTCTTCAGGAGAAAAAATTCAAGACGGAAAAGCGAATTGGAACGGAATATTTACCCGGGACATCAATCAGACTTACAAACCTTTACCGGCTTGCCATTTCTTCAGAATGCCATTGGAAGAGATATTCATTCATCCATATTTCTTTTCGGACAGTTCCAGGTATTTGATAAAGAGGGCAATGATATCAGCGGCCTGTTCACTCCACTATTGAAGGAACTGTTTCTTATCATAGCCATCAATACAATTCGCCAGGGAAGAGGTATATCATCAGAAATGCTGAATGAAAAACTCTGGCACGATAAGTCTGAAAAGGACGCAAAGAATAACAGGTCGGTCAACATTGCTAAATTAAAGATCATCCTGGAGAAAGTGGGCAACTGTATGATCAATAAAGAATCGGGCTACTGGCAGTTGCAGATATCAGATGAAAATATTTATATAGATTTCAGAAAATTTCATTCTATTATTCAGCAGGGTCAAATTCCTGTTAAGGAGAATATTCACCCCCTGATAGACATTATCAGGAGGGGCGCTTTTTTATATATGACGGAATATGACTGGCTCGACAATATCAAATCGGAAATATCAAACACTGTCATCGATTTATGTCTGAGTTATATTAAAACGCATGGAATTTCTCATGAACCTGAATTTATCATTGAAGTGACGAATTGTATTTTCTATTTTGATCATTTAAATGAAGATGCCTTAACATACCAGTGCAAATGCCTGATCATTCTTAAAAGGTTCACTTTAGCCAATAATATTTTCCTGAAATTTGCCAAAGAATATAAAGATATTTACGGAGCTGAATTTACCAAGAGCTTTCATGAAATGATTTCCTGATTAGTCGACATAATGTCCGGGTTCCACTTACGAAACAGCTGTTCCCTGCTATTTATATTTGAATTAATTAAATATTAACTGGTTGGTTAATCTGCTAAATGTTTCTTGCATATAATCGCTGGAAACTATCAAATTAAACTGAATTCTTTACATGAAAAATCTTCAACGAAACGGAGAGAAGGATGCTTCGAAAGGATATTCGGGTAAAAGGAGATTAGTCTTCAAAATCATAGCTATATTTCTTCCCTTTGCGGTTTTGATACTGATAGAAATTTCCCTGCGGATTTTTCACTATGGCGATAACCTTAATCTTTTTATTGAAGCCGGGAATAATTCAGATTACCTGGTTTTGAACCCAGCTGCATCCAGAAGATATTTCCTCGATCCGGCAAATGCACCCTCCGGGAATAGTGAGGTATTCAGAAAAATAAAAGAAAAATCAACCTTAAGAATATTTGTTTTGGGTGAATCCACCACGATCGGGTATCCTTATTTTCACAATGGATCTTTTCACAGGTGGTTGCAATACAGATTAATGCATGAATTTCCCGATCAGCAATTTGAAATCATCAATCTTTCGTTAACGGCAGTTAACTCATATACCGTATTGGGTTTTGCAAGGGAATTGGTGAAATATCAGCCGGACGCCGTTTTAATATATTCCGGACACAATGAATACTATGGAACCTTAGGCGTTGGATCAACGAGCAGGGTTGGTAACAATTCGCGTGTCATCAGGACCATGCTCATGTTGAGGAAATTCAGACTGGTTCAATTACTAACCAGCCTTTACGAGAAAATAAAAAATTCTCCGGATCGGAAAGGAGAAAATAACCGTCAGACACTCATGCAACGGATGGTGGCTGACCAGCAGATTCCTTTTGGATCAAATGAATACAGGAAAGGCATCGAACAGTTCGTTTCCAATATGAATGAGACACTGGAACTTTTCAATAGACTCCAGATTCCTGTATTCGTCAGTAATCTTGTCAGCAATGAAGTTGATATAAAACCTTTTGTGAGTATCCCGCCCGATAGTGCCCATTTACCGGGATTTAGTAAAAATTTTGAACTCGGCGTCGTGGCTTATAAAAATGGTGAATGGGAGGAGGCGGCCCGTTTTCTGAATGCGGCCGATCAGATTTATAATGGACATGCCCTTTGTAACTATTACCTGGGTAAACTTGCCTGGAATCAGGGGAATTATAGTAATGCGAAAGAATATTTTATACGGGCAAAAGATCTGGATGGGTTAAGATTCAGGGCTCCGACGCAAATAAATGAAGAGATCGAAAAATTATGCAGCAAATATAAATATGCCCATTTTGTTGATACAAAAACGGCATTTGACTCAAGTTCTTTAAATCATATTATTGGAGACGGCCTTCTTCTCGAACATGTACATCCCAATTTAAAAGGATATGCAATCATTTCAAATGCGTTTTATGAATCGCTAAAGAGCGAAAATATTATTCCTGCTTCAAAAGGAAATGAAATGGTTTTTATAGAATTAATCAGGACAATGCCCATTACAACGATGGATTCCTTACTCGGTATTTACAGAGTTTCAAAACTAAAGCACAGCTGGCCCTTCAATGAAGTTCTTTCAGCGGATTCCTTTAAAATTTCATCTGAAGAGGAAAAACTTGCTTACGCGGTAGTCAATGAAAATATGAAATGGCCTGAGGCAACTAACGAGCTCTACCATTATTATCTGGACAGAAAAGATTATTTGAAAGCGAAAACTGTCATGGAATCCCTGGTCCTTGAACACCCTACAGAGCCCTATTATTATGATAAGGCTGCCAATCTGTATGGTAAAGCGGGTTATTATGATGATGCAGCTTTTTATTTCAGAAGGGCATTTGCCATATCGCCATCTTTTGAATATGCCAGAACTTTATTTGTGATTTATCTTAAAATAGACAAACCTGGTGAGGCTATGCCATATCTTAACTATGCCATTCAGAATAACACGTCCAATATAAACCTGCTTCCTGTGAGAAAGTATACCGGTGAAATTATAGATCTCCAGAAAGGGATTACCGGAGATTCTTCGAATCTGGACATTTTAAATTTAATAGCAAGCAAGTACCTGACGATGGGAAACAAAGAAGGAGCTTCGATATATGTCGCAAAAGTTTTAAAAGTCGATCCAAAAAATAAGGGCGCGCTGGCAATTCTTGAACAAATTAAAAAAGCATAAGTAACCACGGAACAGTCAATGAAATCCAAAGGCTATCAGAATGACAGCTATAGAATAGAATGTTGCCTGTAAAAGATTCCCTGTATTTAACTTGTGGCGCAATTCTTTTAGCTGAACGATGTTATCGCTTTTGAGTGCAGAAACGCCTTTATATACCGGAAGTTTAAAAATTTTCGCGAAGCTACCCGCAACCAACCACAACGCAATACCAGCTGTGATCCACCCATTACCGAATCCATAGAAATAGAAATAGGGGATAGCCACCAGGAGTGGTATATTCAGTATTAAAATCATGAATGGAGATTTCGAAGAGTAACGCACGAGCAATTCTGTTAAATTTTTAAATGTGGCTTCGTCTACAGCATTCATCATCTTTCGAAAGACTCCCGCAAAAAAGATCAGAAGTGCTGCATTGATGGCTACGGAACTGAAAAGTAAAGTTTCGGCAAAATGCTGAGTCATATTGATTCAAATTTATTTTGTTGCTAATAGATTTCTACATCATTTTAAAAAAATCGGCGAACGTTTTATCATACAGTTTATAAAATCCACATCTTTTGTATTTTTCTCCAAATATATAACCAATCCGGCCCGGAAGGGGAGGAACCAGGAAACTTCAGTTGATAAATGCCTGAAGGTAGCCGTTCTTAATTGTGGTATATTTGCTCAAATCGACTATATGGCACACCCGGTATTACTGGAAGATTGGAAATCCTATGACAACCGTAAAATCAAGGAAGAAAGAGATCAATCAAAATTTTCCTGTGCGGAGCATTGGGAAGTAGAATACCTGGCTGATAAACTAAAAAAATACTATCCACTGAAAACCAGGCAGGCAATCATGCAGGCGATTACACACTGCTGCTCTAAAATTTCTTCACCTCATCAGAGAGAAAGATTTGTTGAATGTGTTGTCAGGCGATTTGTAAGTGAAATTTTGATATAACTTTCCCACCATTTATATAAAAAATCACACAATATTCATTCTGTTTTTCACCCTTTTCACGATTGCTATTAAAGGACAGGACCGAATAACTTCAAATCCTGATTCGGCGAGAATTATTAGCAGTGATATTGATCAGTTTTGGCGGGCATTCGACTCATTGGAACAGCAAAAAACAACAGCCGACAGTCTTCTTATAATCAGAACAATTTTTGTTGAGCATGCAAGTGATGGTCTCCGTCAATACATGAAGGCGGCAAATTGTTATGAGGGAGAATATTTGGAAACCATCAGAAAAAAGAAGATAGATTATCTGGCCGTTCGAGAAAAGACTCAAATGGTTGCGGGTAAAAAGGAACTCATCATCCAATATCTAAAAAAGTTTAAACAACGCTATCCGCCTTTGAAGATCCCGGTTATTTGCTTCACGATGGGAATATTTCAGGTGGGGGGTACGCAATTTGACAACACCCTCTATATCGGTTGTGAAATGGATTTCCTGGAGAAAGTGGACATCACGGCACAAACGATTCATGAGCTGGCTCATTTTCAACAAAAGAATCAAGACCCGGTGAATAACCTGGAGCTGGCGATGATTGAAGGCGGTGCGGAATTCGTATGTTACCAGGTAACCGGGAAACGAACGCTAACTGAAACTTGGACCTATGGGCTGGCCAACGAAACCAGTTTGTGGAAAGAATTTGAACCGAAAATGGATTCAGCCATCAATATGAAATGGTTCCTGAATATAACGGATACGGCTACCCACAGGCCCGGCAGTCTCGGTTATTTTATTGGTTTCAGAATTTGTGAAAACTATTTGAAAATTCATGAAAATAAAAAATCTGCACTTATATATCTGATCGAAATGGAAAACCCAAAAAAGATTTTTTTGGTAAGCTTATATAATTCGAATACGGGTTTTCACTAGTGCCTTGCCGTGAGTTTAGCCTTGCCAATCCTGTTACAGCCCTGAAAAATGAATGAGACCTTGAAATTCTAATGGCAGGTTTTTTCACAATTTTAGGGATGGCTGAATCAAATTGTTTAAATTTAATTAGCCTGATATTAATTTATGAATGTTTTACTTCCGGTTTTGTATAAAAATATCGAATACGAAGTTGAATATAACGAGCCGGATAGCATTCCGGACCCTGAAGATTATATTGTACGCATCGTATCTATTAAAGGCCAATCAGAGCCACCTGGTGAATTAGAAGAACAGGTGGGGAAGGAATTCACTTTCAAGGCTTCGGATAAATTTGAAGGAGACGCGAATTATCCTTTGGATCTTCTCATAAAGACTTACGGCAATCACATCGCAAAAGATGTAGATCCGCTGTACAGGGTATAAATAATAATAAGAGCGATAGGATGCACCAAAAAACGCAAGTGGTCATTATCGGGGCAGGCCCAACAGGATTAAGTCTGGCTACACAATTATTACGATATCAGATTGATTTTATCATTATTGAAAAAAATGAAAGAACGACGCCGTTTTCAAAAGCACTTGTCGTGCAGGCCAGATCACTTGAAATTTTAAATGAACTGGGTCTGGCGCAAAGGGCGATCAATCGCGGAAGAATAACAACAGCCCTGAATCTTTTTCATAAAGGAAAACAAAAAGCTGCCATAAATATTGCAGGACTGGGTAATGGATTGAGTCCCTATCCTTTTGCACTTTCTCTTGAACAGAGTAAAACAGAGAAACTATTAGTGGAATATTTGTCCGAAAACAACCATGAGATTCTCTGGAAATCCGAATTCATTCGTTTTGAGCAAAAGGGAAATAGCGTTTGGATATATTTTAAAGATGCCAGCCAGCAGGAACAAATCATCGAGGCCGGATTTTTAGTTGGTTGTGACGGAGCAGGCAGCCTGGTCAGGCATCAGATGGGTATCTTATTTGAGGGAGACACGGTCCCAAAAATATTCTATGTAGCCGATGTGAAATTAAAAAGCCCTGTCATCCAGAAGGATGAACTATATATTTTTCTTATAAAAAAAGGTTTCATCCTTTTTTTCCCGATGGAAGGGGAGGAGCATTACCGGATCGTGGGAATTTTACCTGATAGAACAGATGAGAACGAACAGTTTACATTTGGAGATATTGAAAATGGTATAATAAACGAAATTGAAATTCCTGTTCATTTCGATAAAGTCATGTGGTTTTCATCGTATAAAGTACATAGCCGCAAAGCGGGCACTTTCATGGGTGACAGGTGTTTTATTGCAGGAGATGCAGCCCATATTCATACTCCGGCAGGTGGTCAGGGAATGAATACCGGGATACAGGATGCATACAATCTGGCATGGAAGATGGCTTTCAGTATCCGTTATAAAACCAGCGCACTTGTTCTTGAAAGTTATAATACAGAAAGACTTAAAAACGCAGTGCACCTGCTTCAAACCACAGACAGGATGTTCGATATTATGGCTGGGACAAATAAGTTCTGGAACTTTGTTCGTTTGAAAATTTTCCCAAACATCATCCATTTTGTTTTAAGTAAGCGCATTCTAAATAAAAGGATTTTCCCCTTAATATCTGATATTGGCATTGCTTACCCTGACAGTCAGTTAACGATTAAAAGCTCGGTCGGCAACATCAATGCCGGTGACCGGATGCCATATTTTGAATTTTCAGATGGAAGTAAAATATTCGACTATCTCTCAGAACCCTGCTTTAAGATTCTTTACTTCGGTAAGGATCAGAATCACCCTTTCGGATTATTTGAAAACCAGGAATTTAAAATATCAAAACACCCGTTCAGCGAAATTCCTGCATCAATATTCAAAAATCAAAAAGAATTCTATATTTTACTCCGACCTGATAATCACATTAGTTATCTTGGGAAGGATCCAAAAATATGTATGGACATTTTCACTAAAATCATTTCGCGGTAACCAGAGCTTAGTAGTTGGCTATTTATCTAATAAGTACTTGCTACCTTTAATTTATGATATTTCTAATAATTCCTATCGCAATTGCATTATTATATACCCTTCGCACATTAAGGGGAAGTAATAAAAGACCTTAGACCACAGCTCTATTTAAGGCGCAGATTTATTATCAATAACTTTCGCCCATTGCGGTTCAACCAAATATTAATTGCAACTATATGTAGAATTTAGCTGAACTTGAGGAAAACGAACAATGACGCGGACTTTTGACAATATTTGGATTTCATCGGTAGAACACCTGGAAGAAGTAAACAGAATTGCCAGATCAAATGGCTGGTGGAGGACAATGCTTGGTAAAAATAAAATGCCAGTTGGATTTCCCCAGGTCAGGATGGGTACCAGGTATATTCCGGTCGTTTTTTTTGCAAAAGGATCATTGCAGCTTTTTGAACGTCAAATTGAATTTCATCCAAACCGTTTTGAACCTGTGAACGGGAAGGAATACAGAAACCTTAATATCGATTTCCGTTTCGAACTTCAGTACAATTCGTTTGAACTAAGCGTATACTCGGTTCCAAATCCCTTTATGCGTGCCTTCAATATCCAATGGCTGAAACTATCAGGGACGAACAAGGAGTTTCCGGATATACTTCTTTCTTTTAGCGGAACAAGGATGAACCATATAAAGAAAGAAAACGAAACATTGATTAAACTACTAGAGGATAAAATCAGACAACCATATTTCGCAGGATAATTTAGCTATCTTTTGAGAAGTCTCTTGTGAACTATCTTCATGACCGAATCGCGGAAATTCCGGCTTATGGGTAAGGACTTTCCTGCCGTTTTAATTTCATTGCCTTCAATTGCTTGAATTTTTGAACAGTTAACGATATAAGACTGATGTATTTTAATAAAATCATCTATGGGTAGTTGTGATTCGAGGCTTTTCATGGTCAGGTAGGCGAGCATCTTTTTATTTTCTGTGTGGATGCTTACATAGTTTCCAACACTTTCAGCATAAATGATTTCACTGAGTTCTATTTTTTCTATCCGTTTATCACTCTTTATGAAGATATAGGAAGACTGTTGAGTGGCAACTGCTGCATGCTTGATCTGATAATAATCTTTGGCCTTTTGTACTGCCTTTAGAAACCGGCTGAATGCAAAGGGTTTTAAGAGATAGTCAATCACATCCATTTCGTATCCTTCCAGTGCATATTTTGGAAAGGCCGTCGTTACAATTACCAGTGATTCGATATGCATTTTTTGCAGTAACTGCAAACCCGAAACCTTTGGCATCTCTATGTCCAGTAATATGATGTCGATCGTATTTCTTCCCAGGAACCCTGCTGCTTTTTCGGCATTTTCAAACTCACCCTGCAGATCGAGGAACGGAATTTGTTCCACAAATTCGTGTAATATTTTACGGGCAATAGGCTCATCATCTACTATGATACAACTAAGTTTTTTCATAGGCTGAGGGTTAAATCCACGCTATAGATGTTTTGTTCTTTTTTGATATCCAGTTTATACCGGTCTTTGTATAATAATTCCAGTCTCCTGGCAGCATTATTCAGTCCGATTCCTCCGGAAGATGTTTCTGACTCTTCAAAGGAGTTTTCACAGGTGAAATGGATCTGACCATTTTCTTCTTTTAATTGAATGAGGATGCGATTGCTCATCCGGTCGCCTCTGGAAGCATACTTGAAGGCGTTTTCCACAAAAGCCATAAATATCAGGGGAGCAATTTGGACGTTGCGATTTTTATAACCCACGATCAGGCTGACTTCTACATTGTCATTGCTCCTGGCCTTTTGAAGAGCCACATAGTTTTCCAGGTATTTAATTTCTTTCTCCAATGCGATCGTTTCTACATCCGCCTCATATAAATTATACCTCAGCAGATCGGAAAATTGCACCATCATGTCCCGTGCCTGGAGATTGCTCATTTCAATGGATCCATACACTGAGTTCAGTCCATTGAACAGGAAGTGCGGGTTGATCTGTGAACGCAGATACTTTAACTCCGTTTGAAGCTGGTTGATCTGGATATTTTTCACCTGCTCTTCCTGATCCGACCATTTTTGCGTTATATGTAACATGGCAGCAATGACCGTACAACACAACGCGTAAACAAAATTATCCCAGAATCCTGAACTGGTTCCGATGGGGATATCATGAAGCAGGCTGTAGTGAAGCAGATAATTATAACGGGCGGCAAAATAGGTATAAATCAGCACCAGGCTGATCAACCCGGCAACGTACAGACTAAACCTTTTTTTGTCAAGGAGGAAGGGGATCAGCAATGCTTTGTTTGTCAGAATTAACCCGGCGAATAGCGAAAAATGCACAAATATTGTGAGCATGTAGGAAAAACAATCAGCTACGCTATTGCCTAAATAAACCGGCTTTTCAATGACCAGTGAACCTATATAGGCAAGAAAAAAAAGGAAATGAAATTTATACCTTCGGAAAAACATTCGCCTTTTGTATAATTTGATACTATAAAAGTATTTCATTGAACTGACCAGCGAAAATATCTCTTTTTAAATGCAGGATATCACGAAAAAGAGACGGTTTAGCCTTCAAAAGAGGCACTCTGTAAAATAAAATTTCATACGAAACAGCAGTCTCCGCCTATTATCGCGCATTTCACGCAAAAATGACCAGCTGCGTAAAATGCACCGGCAAGTGTCAAATAGTTTCAGGAATGCCCGATCTGATAGTTAGTTTTAGTATAAACAACCATCAATATGGAAAAGATTATAGCTTTTGGTGAACGGGTCCCCGGCTACGATATTCCGGTACTCAATGAAAGAGAAATAAGAGCCGCTGCGGGTATACTGTTCCTTGTTATTTTTATTTCTTTGATGATCATTCTATTCAAAAATGATTTTTTGCTGGCGAAGTATTCGATTGCTTTTTTCCTGACCGATTTTATAATCAGGGTATTTATCAACCCGAAATATTCTCCCAGTTTAATTGTAGGGCGACTGATCGTGCGAAATCAGACGCCGGAATATGTTGGCGCGAAACAAAAAAAATTTGCCTGGATAATCGGGGTGATATTGTCAGCTACTATGTTTATCTTTTTACTGGTAGTCAATGCCTACAGTCCGATAACAGGCATCGTATGCCTTATGTGTCTTATATTTTTGTTTTTTGAATCCGCCTTTGGTATTTGTCTGGCTTGTAAACTATACTCTGCGATCTATCGTGATAAAGTGCAGTATTGTCCCGGAGAGGTCTGTGATGCTAAATCAAAACAGGATATCCAGAAAACTTCCGGCGCACAATGGTTGGTTGTGCTGGGTTTCGTTGCCTACATTATTCTCATCGTTTTTTTATTTAATGATTGGTTTAGTAAGAAACCCTATGACCTCTTCGGAATCAATGGCGCTGCAAAATCTAAATGAAATCTACATGAAAGAAGAGATTTCATTGGAAACGTATTTTTCTGTTTTCAGAAATAATATCATTGGCAATCAGCAATGTTTTGAATCACCGTTTGGTAAAAAACAGATCATCTATGCTGACTGGACAGCCAGCGGCAGGGCTTACCGGCCAATCGAGGAATTCATACTAAACCGGATTTTGCCATTTATGGCCAATACGCATACTGAATCTACTGTTACGGGTAAGAAGATGACCGCCGCATACGAAGAGGCTAAATCAATTGTTAAAGAACATGTTCATGCTAACGAGGATGATATACTCATTTTCTGTGGTAGTGGCATGACGAGCGCAGTAAATAAATTGCAGCGAATTTTAGGATTGCGGATACCCGAACGGTTGATAGACTATCTATCAACGGACAGTATTCTATTGAACGAATCACTTCGCCCGGTTGTTTTTTTGAGTCGTATGGAACATCACAGCAATCAGATTTCCTGGCTGGAAACCATCGCTACCGTGGAATTGATCGGGCATGACCAGGATGGACAAATTGACCCCGGTGCTTTCAGGAGTCTGTTGAAAAAATACAAGAACAGGAAAAACAAGATCCTGGCGTTGACGGCCTGTTCAAATGTTACAGGGATAGAAACGCCTTATCATCTGATGGCAAAAATAATCCATGAACATGATGGCTTATGTTTTGTTGATTTTGCCAGTTCTGCTCCCTATGTTGACATCGATATGCATCCAACAGAACCGGGGACAGAATTAGATGCCATATATTTTTCTCCGCATAAATTTTTAGGAGGTCCCGGTACATCAGGTGTTCTGATTTTTAACCGGAAAATCTATCATAACAAAATTCCTGATCAACCGGGTGGAGGAACGGTTCATTATAGTAATCCCTGGAAAGAGCATGATTATATTGATCAAATAGAGCAGCGGGAAGATGGTGGCACTCCGCCCATCGTGCAGGGCATCCGTGTAGGCATGTGCATACGATTAAAAGAAAAGATGGGTGTGGTTAATTTATTAAAGCGGGAGGAAGAGCAGTTAGCGATTGTTTTTGACAGGCTTTCAAAGATCAAAAATCTGGAAATACTGGCGGGTCATGTAAAAAAAAGACTGGGTGTCATTTCATTTGTTCTGCAGGATGCACCATATAATTTAGTCGTAAAAATCCTTAATGACCGGTTCGGAATCCAAACACGGGGAGGATGTTCCTGTGCGGGAACCTACGCCCATATGCTGTTGGGTGTAAACAGACGGCTGTCCCGCGAAATTCGTAACCGGATCCTTTCCGGAGATTTTTCCACTAAACCAGGATGGATTCGATTATCCATTCATCCTACGATGACGGACGGCGGGATTGATTTTATAATGGATGCCATTGAAATGACGGCCAAACATTTTCCTCAATGGAAGAAGGACTATGAATATATGGCGGAAACCAACGAATTTAGCTGTTCAAAAAATTATACAGTATGATTCGTTATAGTAAGATTATCCTGATCATTTTATTTTTGGTTGGCATACATACTGTTTATTCACAAAACAATTATAATCCTGTAAAAACAACAATTATTGCCAAAGACTCCGGTTTCATATTGATGAGGGCCGGAAGACCTTATTTTATTAAAGGGGCAGGAGGTACCAATTACTCTGATCGTTTGGCAAAATATGGAGGAAATTCGATTCGTACCTGGGATACCAGAAATGGCGAAGCAGTATTAAATAAAGCAGATAGTTTAGGATTAACAGTAACCATGGGTTTAAATGTGGCGCGTGAACGTCATGGCTTTAATTACGATGATATGGTTGCCGTGAAGCAACAACTGGAAGTTCTGCGCCAGGAAGTATATAAATACAAAAACTATCCGGCATTATTAATATGGGGCATTGGTAATGAACTTAACCTGGAATATAAAAACCCCAAAGTTTGGGATGCAGTAAACGATATTGCTAAAATGATACACCAGGAAGATCCGAACCACCCGGTTACTACGATGCTGGCCGGAGTAAACAAACGAGAGATTGAATATATAAAAACCCGTTGCCCCGACCTCGATTTACTTTCGGTGCAGGTTTATGGCGGATTGGCTAAAGTACCGCAAGCATTGCATGCTGCCGGATGGGAAGGACCGTATATGGTAACTGAATGGGGGCCCACAGGCCACTGGGAAAGTATACAAACCCCGTGGAAGGCAGCAATAGAAGAAACCAGCAGCCAAAAAGCTGCAGTATATAAAAGCCGGTATGAAGCATCTATTAAACTGGATAAACATTGTGTTGGTTCATACGTGTTTTTATGGGGACAAAAACAGGAAAGAACACCTACCTGGTATGGCCTTTTTACTGAACAGGGGGAAGAATCAGAAGTTATAGATGTGATGCAATATTTGTGGAACGGTAGTTGGCCCCAAAACAGGGCGCCTCATATAGATTCACTGTTGTTAGACAATAAAAAAGCAACCGATTTTATTTATCTGCAACCCGACAAAGACTATATAATAAACGTATTTGCATCTGACCCAAATCAAAATAAAATGACCGCACGCTGGGAGCTGCTGCCCGAAAGCACCGATCTTAAAAATGGTGGTGACCGTGAGTCTCGTCCGGAAGCTATCCGGGCATCCATAATTGAAAAAAACTTAAACGAAGCAGTTTTGAAAACACCAAAAACGGAAGGTCCTTATCGTTTGTTTTTATATATAAGCGATGGGCATAACAAGGTGGCAACAGCCAATATTCCTTTTTATGTAAAATGATCTAAATCGAACACTATTGTATCGAAAACGCAAAATCCATAAATACCAGCCCATTCAAGACTTTGTATTTCAGTTTAATACATAATTGGCATCTTATTTATTCAGACAATAAGTGATTAGATATGGATTGCTTATTAAAAAAGAATGAATTCGATTGCCGTGAAAAAAGTTGGAATTATTATTTTAATTCAGGGCTTATTTTTTTTGCTAACTGCGTGTTCGGGTAAGGATTCCGGTTGGGGTGAAGTTATTACAAAACAAGTTAATCAGCCAGGTTCCTTGTTGGGTGTTGACAGTTTGTTTGTCATTTTTATAGAAAATTATCATATCCCGGGTCTGTCTTTAGCAGTTTCAAAAAATGGCAGACTTGTATATTCAAAGGAATACGGGTATGCTGATTTTTCATCCAAAGAAGAAATTACAAAGAACAGTTTATTTCGAATTGGACAGATATCCCAAACTGTCACGGCCATTGCAATAATGAAATTAATTCAGGAAGGGAAATTATCACCTGAGTCAAGAGTTTTTGGTGATAGTGGAATTTTAGGAACAAAATATGGCACGCATCCCTTCACTACTAACGTAAGCAATATTACGGTCAATGAACTTCTTCATCATACCTGTGGTGGTTGGTCAGGCAGGGATGATAGGGTGGATGATCCAAAATTCAGAGATACGTCTATTACAAGAGAACAATTTTTGACCTGGACCTTAGACAATATCCCTTTAAGAAATATACCTGGAAGCAGTTATGGCTTTTCCAATTTTGGATACCTTGTATTGGGAAGAATTATCGAAAAGATCAGCGGACAGTCTTACACAGATTTTGTAAAAGACAGTATACTGAAGCCAATTGGAATTTCCGATATGCAAATAGCAGGCTGGTTAGGGAATAAAAAAAAGAATGAAGTAACAAATTATAAAGACAAGTATTTCATAAGATATGATGCAGAATTAGATGATGAATTTTGTTTCCCCAGGGCGGATGCCTGCAGTGGATGGATTGCATCCGCGACTGACCTGCTAAAATTAATCGACAATGTAAATAGATTTTCTACCCATAATAATATTTTGGATAGCACAACGATGAGAATCATGCTGACTTCATCAAAGGCTAATGAACATTTTACCTGTGGCTGGTTTTTAAATGATGATTTTAAAAATCGATATTATATAAGTGAGCATTTTGGCCAGACTTCTGAAATAGTATGCGCCGGTAATGGTTTATCCTGGGTGATCCTTGTAAATACCAGCCGCCCCGCAGATCAAAATTATTTAGGGGAATTAGACCAGATAATGTGGAAGGCCCTGGACAATCCTGCAATAAAGTGGTCTGCTAAAAATGCATTTTAAGAATTGATCTGGTATCCTTTTTCTTATCTTTATTTTGATTTAGGGTCCGCAGATCAGGTATGTTTAATTTTATGGATTCTTTCATTTGAACACTCAACAGATGAAAATCGCAACATATAATGTGAATGGTGTAAATGGCCGTCTTCCGGTTTTATTACGCTGGTTGAAAGAGTCCGCACCGGATATTGCTTGCCTGCAGGAATTAAAAGCGCCGCCCGATAAATTTCCTGAACAGGCCATTCTGGATGCAGGATATCAGGCGATCTGGCATGGTCAAAAAAGCTGGAATGGTGTTGCGATACTTTCAAAGAAAGATAAACCGGAAGAAATAAGAAGGGTGCTGCCGGGAGACTCGGAAGACCTGCACAGTCGTTATATCGAAGCAAAAGTTGGGGATATTATTATCGGCTGTATTTATTTACCGAATGGAAACCCAGTGCCTGGTCCCAAGTTTGATTTCAAACTGGACTGGTTTAAAAGGCTGACGGCTCATGCAAAAAAACTCATGGATATGGATGTGCCGGTGATACTTGCAGGTGATTATAATGTGATGCCCACAGAGATGGATGTATATAAACCCGAGAAATTTATAAACGATGCGCTTTTCCTTCCTGAAGTCAGAGAGGCTTTCAGCAAACTCGTTTCACAGGGCTGGATTGATGCATTGAGAACAAAACATCCGGGCGAAAAAATTTACACATTCTGGGATTATTTTAGAAATGCATATGGGCGTGATGCGGGATTACGAATCGATCATCTGTTGTTGAGTCCCTCACTCGGCAAACGTCTGGTAAGTGCAGACGTTGATCGCGAAGTGAGGGGCTGGGAGAAATCCAGCGACCATGCACCTACCTGGATTGAACTCAAAGCTAAATAAATCCCAATAATATTTTAACCGGCATCATCCAGTTGAAAACTAACCGGTAATTCCAATCTGGTTTTTACATTCTTACCTTTAACCAATCCTGGTTTCCACAACGGCATATTATTAAACATCTTCAATGTTTCTTCATTCAAATCATTACTCAGATTTTTGCTATCCATCACTTGTGGGTTCAGGACTTTCCCATGTTCATCCACGACGAAACTAATGTGTATTGTACCAGTTATCCCATTGTCAATCGCAGTTTGTGGGTATGTCAGGTTTTTATTAATGTAATCAGACAAACCATCATGCCCACCTGGAAATTCCGGAGCTGTTTCAGCCTGGTTATAAATGCCGTGTGCATCTTTAGTTATTTTCACACCACTTGCAGTAACATAAGTAATGGAAGTTTTTCCTTTCTTCTTAACTGCTACTTTAACTGAATCCTTTGGCGCAGAAACACTGTCCGTTGTACTCTTGCTTGTACTATCCGTGCCGTTACAGGCAACCATATTTAAAATAATTCCACCCAAAACAAAGAATCTGAATAATCTGCTAAGTATTTGTTGTTGCATATAAATATTTAATAATTAATAATTGATAATTAGATAGCAATAGCCGGGCCGCCTGTTGATGCCAGGATTTTTTTCAGTTTATATGTCACTAGTTGCAAAGAAAATTGCTCATATTGGGCATTAATGTCGCGGATTTTGTAGTTACTCCTATCGCGGACACTTATTATAACAAACTGGGAAAGTTTGTTAAAATCTCCCTGATCCTGGCCAGGTGATGATCATCATGCTCGGCAACAAAATAAGCGAGATCAATAATCCGCATCGGAGTTTTGAGACGGGGATGCAAGGCAGCATGGGATAATTGTTCGTCCTTGAGATGCATGAGCTGGTTGACGTAGAGCATTCTTTGATCCCTGAATCTTTTTAAAAGGATTTCTATTGCAGTAGCGTTGTGATTGGCTGTATGTGTTCGCTGGTTGGTCAGGTCTGCGACTCTGAGTTCTTGCAATCCGTTCATGAGTTCTTCCAGTCTTCCGAGCCAGAGCGGTTCAAGATCTGAGAGATGCCCTGCTTCCTCTTTAATGGACCATTTTTCTCCCTCCTTCGACATAAGTATATATTCATCAATATTTCGTGTGATCTCTTCAAGTCTTGCCGGCGTTCCGATGAGCCGTTCAATAATGGAAGGCAGGATTCCATTATCCTCGATAAGTGGAAATTTTCTGTTGAACCATTCGGTTTTTTTCATAATAGTATGAAGGTACAAAGTTCGTGAGAAGGCCATAAGAACCCACCTTAATTGTTAAATCTTACATCATTTAAAGAGAATTGAGCTTTAGAATTCATCTTTTCGGATCTGTAATAATTTTATGTGCAACTACGGCCTCTTATTTTCCGTACTCTGTAATAAATGTGACTCATGAAAAATAAACTATTATACTTGAATTTATTGGTGCTATTGATTTCTGCGTTTGCAATTGTTTCCTGCGGCAAAAACAGTGGATACACTGCCCCGATGAATACTAATCCTAATTCTGTGAGCATAATAAATATGTCTTTTTCCCCCGCTTCACTTACTGTAACTGCGGGCACCACTGTAACGTGGACTAATAACGATAATATGACCCACACAGTAACTGCCGATGATGTTAGTTTTGACAGTGGAAATATTACCATGGGAAGCAAATTCTCCAAAGCCTTTTCCACGGCAGGTACTTATACATATCATTGTACTATTCACCCAACAATGAAAGGAACAATCATTGTAAAGTAGCATAGTGTTGTTATCAAACCGTCACCAATTCACCGCAAACCCACTGGAATCGGGCTTCAGTACTTTTTGTATCGAGAAGTAGGTTTTATTTCTTTTGATTTCCAATAATATTATTTGTATGACTACTAAAGGTTTTATGAACTTACAAGCTTATTGAGAAGACTTCTGTTATCTGTTTGCACCCATTCTTCGATGAGCTTTCAATCCCCCTATATTAAAAAGGAAGCTGCACCTACTCAGGGTTGCAGCCTCCTGCAAAAGAAACACTACAACGTTACTGCCAATGTTCCTGTGTTACCCGGAACATCGGTTGCAATAGCATTGATTTTACTACCTGTCAGCACAGCATTCGCTTGCGTGGTCGTGTAGATCCAATCAATTCCATTGGTCTGTTGTACCGCATTACCTTTTTCCAGCAGCGCGCCGCTGGCGGCAAAGATTTCCACCAGTACACCGGTTACCCGGAAATCATCTACCGCGCGAATCCTGATCGTTTTTCCAACCACACCTGTATACGCACTGGTGCCGATGTCTTTTACAACTGGTGGAGACATGAAATCAGCAACTGCCCTGCTAAACAGGTTTTGCCTGGGCTTTAACCTGGCGGTATAAGCGTCCCTTATACCCTGATCGGTTCCCTCCACCACCGACTTGGCATATTTTGCAGCCAGCGTGAAGTTTTCCTGTATTTTCAATTGCGCATCAGTGCCCGGACTCGTTCTTGCTTTGGGGGCTTTTGCTACGACCGTTTTACCATCCCAATCGCGAAATACGAGCTCTTTTCCGATGGTACCTCTTAGTTTTCCAGTTATGACACTGTTATTAGAATTTGCCATATGGATTTGAATTTAATAATGAATAAAAATTGTTTACTATGTCGATCGCTAACAGAGGAGAGGATTCCCGGGTTCACTCCTCCCGGTAGTCCTGAGTGAAAAGCTCCTCTATCATTGAACAACAAAACAAAAGTAGTTCGCCAAAATACCTTTTATTAGAAAATGAGGATTGCGGATAACCAAGCTTGTGAGGGGGTAAACCAAAAACCGGGACGGGGTAAAACAAAACGGGGGACGAAAAAATGAGTCTAAGCACAGGCTATTAAGGTTTTTAATTAAAAGACTCCTCCCGAAAGAATCTGATTTGTTCGGGTTGCCTTCGGGATGGGTCCGGGTTGCCTATCCGAAATCCGGGTAGCCAAAGCGAAGGAATCCAATTGTCATTTCGAAAGATATCTCCCCTTTGGATCTTTGATAAAAAACATTTTTTAAATTGGAATCATTTTAACCCTAAAACCTAATCAATATGTTGGAGCCATTTTTTATCAGGACTGTTGTCAAAAAAGAAAAAGTATTGAAGAGAGTCGATCCCTTGGAAGTCGCGCGATTGTCTGTAGAAAAAAATTATACTAAAATTCATTTAATCGATGGCACGGGTTACACAGTGCGAACATCCCTGGTCAATGCATTAAAAAATTTTCCGCCTGAAATGTTTGTCAAAACAGATCGAGCGGAAGTCGTTTCCATTTTCTTTATTGATGAAATTGCCAAAGATCATTTGATGATGAATGGTAAAACGGTTAACATTGCCCGGTCATATTACAAATACGTCGTTGCCGGGATCAACATCATAGAGTAAAAACACCAGGTTACAAAAATGTAGCAATGATTAAAATAAATTTATCCTTAAAACCATCTGATCTGGCCGCAAAACTCAAAAGGTTCTGGCAGCTGTCAGGAGAAAAAATTAACCTGATTGAAAATAATTATGATGTTTCAAAAGGTTCACCGGTTTTTACGAGCAAGGGAAAGTACATTACCAGGGGCTGGACAGAATGGACGCAGGGATTTTTATACGGGTCAATGATTCTTCAATATGATGCAACGGGTGAGAATGAATTTCTCGAGATGGGGCGCAAGAAAACCGTTGAATTAATGGCGCCGCATATCAGTCATGTAGGTGTGCATGATCATGGATTTAACAACGTGAGCACCTATGGCAATCTGCTACGTTTGATGAAAGAGGGTAAAATAGCATTCAATGAATGGGAAAAAGATTTTTATTCACTGGCATTAAAAATATCGGGAGCCATCCAGGCCAGGCGGTGGACAAAAATTAAAGACGGTGGTTTTATTTATTCATTCAACGGGCCTCACTCACTTTTTGTTGACACACTCCGTTCCTGCCGTTCCCTTATTCTTAGTCATTGCTTAGGTCACGTCCTGCAGTCGGAAGGCGATCAGCAGATCAGTTTATTAGAACGTGTTGTTGAACATATGAAAGCGACAGCAAACTATTCAATATTTTATGGTGAGGGTCGTGATATATATGACGTTTTGGGGCGAACAGCACACGAAAGTATTTTCAATGTAAATGACGGAAATTTTCGTTGTCCGAATTCACAGCAGGGGTACTCAGGGTTTAGTACCTGGACAAGAGGTCTGGCATGGGCTATGTGTGGATTCGCTGAAGAAATTGAATGGTTCGATTCTGTAAAAGATGCAGATATCGCCGGCCTTAATGTAAGGAAAGATATTTTGCCTTTTATGATAAAAGCAGCCCGGGCCACCTGTGATTTCTATATTGAAAACTGCCCGACAGATGGTGTGCCCTATTGGGATACCGGGGCTCCTGATCTATATAAGTTGGGGGATTATTTGAATAAACCAGCTGATCCGTTTAATGGTTTTGAACCGGTTGACAGTTCGGCTGCAACTATTGCAGCACAAGGATTGTTGAGACTCGGCAGGCATCTTCAACAAAAAAATGAGAAAGAGTCCGGTGATCGTTATTGGCAGGCCGGACTTACGATATTAAATACCATTTTTGATGAGCCCTGGCTTAGCACCGGTCAAATGCATCAGGGATTGTTGCTGCATTCCATTTATCATCGGCCCAATGGATGGGATTACAAACCTAAGGGAAGTAAAATCCCAAATGGTGAATCGGGTATGTGGGGGGATTATCATATCCGCGAAGTGGCCCTTTATATTCAACGGGTGATTAATAATGAAACGTATCATAGTTTTTTCAACATCTTATGAATTCCAAAGACGATAAGGATATTTCTAAATTGTGTATTCACACGATTACGACTAAGCCCTGGAAAATAGAAGACGCTGCACAGCATTTTTCAGAGGCCGGGATAAAGGCGATTACGGTATGGCGTGATGCTCTTGAAGGAAGAAATATCAAACAGACAGGTAAAATGCTTCTCGATCATGACTTAACGATTGTATCACTTTGCAGGGGTGGATTTTTCCCGTCTAAGGATTTAAATAAAAGAAGATCGGCCATTGATGATAACCGAAGGGCTATTGATGAAGCTGCCCAACTTGGAGCTCCGATGCTGGTACTCGTGTGTGGTGCTGATCCCTCTCAGTCATTAAAGGATTCAGGGAAACAGATTCAGGATGGTATCGGCGAGATCATTCCGCAGGCATCTGCAGCCGGAATAAAGCTGGCCATTGAGCCGCTGCATCCTATGTATGCTGACACACGTTCAGCAATCAATACGATGAAACAAGCCAATGATCTGGCTGAAGAATTAAATTCACCGTGGGTTGGTGTTGCTGTTGATGTGTATCATGTTTGGTGGGATCCTTTCCTTGAAAAGGAAATAATACGCTGCGGAGAAAACGGGCACCTTATGGCATTCCATATCTGTGATTGGAAAGTGCCAACTTCGGATATGCTGCTGGATCGCGGTTTGATGGGTGAAGGTTGCATTCCTGTTAAGCAAATCAGATCATGGATAGAGGCTGCAGGGTTCACCGGTTTTAATGAGGTTGAAATCTTTTCTACAGCTCACTGGAAAGAAAACCAATCTGAGTATCTTCGGAAGATTATTAAAGCATATAAAGAAAATTCCTAAAAACAGGGCTGATAATAGTTAAACTATGACAGAGCATAAAATAGGTGTCATCATGAACGGCGTTACAGGACGCATGGGAACTAATCAGCATTTAATGCGATCCATTGTAGAAATAATAAAACAAGGTGGTGTAAGAATAAATTCCGATGAAACAATAATGCCTGATCCCATATTGATCGGTCGTGATGAAAATAAATTAAAAAAACTTTGCCTGATGTCCGGTGTAAAAAAAATGAGCACCGATCTGGATCAGGCGCTGGCTGATCCGGATAATGTTATTTACTTCGACGCACAAATTACGGGCAGACGGGCGGAAGGAATCCGGAAAGCGGTTAAAGCAGGTAAGCATATTTATTGTGAAAAACCAATAGCCACGGACACGAGCAAGGCTATGGAATTGTACAGGCTATGTAAAGAGCATCATGTAAAAAATGGTGTGGTACAGGATAAACTTTGGCTTCCCGGTATTTTAAAAATAAAACGTCTTATTCAACAGGGATTTTTCGGTAGAATCCTGTCTGTCAGAGGGGAGTTTGGATATTGGGTATTTGAAGGCGATTCTATTCCCGCACAAAGACCATCATGGAACTATCGGAAAGAAGATGATGGAGGTATCATAGTTGATATGCTTTGTCACTGGCGTTATCTGCTCGACAATGTGTTTGGTAAAGTAAAAGCTGTTTCATGTCTTGGGGCAACACATATCACAGAAAGAATTGATGAAGAAGGGAAGCCTTATAAAAGTACCGCAGACGATTCGGCATATGCTACGTTCGAACTGGAGGGGGGCATCATTGCTCAGTTTAATTCTTCCTGGACAGTGAGAGTAAGACGGGATGATTTATTAACACTGCAGGTTGACGGTACCAAAGGATCTGCTGTAGCAGGATTGCGTGAATGTTATATTCAGCATTATGGTAACACGCCTAAACCGGTTTGGAATCCGGATATACCACAACCCATTAATTTCTTTGAGGGTTGGGCAAAAGTACCTGAGCAGGAAAATTATGATAACGCTTTCAAAGTGCAATGGGAGCTATTTCTAAAACATGTTGTGAAAGGTGATCCTTTTCCCTGGGATATGCACGAAGGTGTTAAGGGAGTACAACTGGCAGAAAAAGGATTGGAAAGCTGGAGCAAAAAGTGTTGGGTAAATATTCCTGAACTTTAAACAGTCATTGGAAATATGAGAAGAGTAGCTTTAATCACCGGAGGAAGCCGTGGTATTGGTTTTGGTATTGCCCGCGAACTTGCGCAAAGTAATTTTGACCTGGCCATCAATGGAACACGTTCTGAAGGCCAGGTAGAAAATACATTAAAAGAATTGAGAGAATATGGCATTGATGTTATTTATTGCCCGGGAGACATCGCTTCCTCCAATGATCGGATGGAAATTCTGCGCCGGATAAAAGACCATTATGGCAGACTTCATGTGCTGGTCAACAATGCCGGTGTAGCCCCCAAAGGTCGAAGAGACATTCTTGATGCTACGGAAGAAAGTTTTGACTATGTGATTGGGGTTAATTTAAAGGGCACCTATTTTCTTACCCAAAAGACTGCAAACTGGATGATTGAGCAAAAGAAAATGAATACTGAATTTAAAGGATGTATTATAAATATCTCATCTGTTTCCGCAACAGTTGTATCTGTAAACCGTGGGGAATACTGCATTTCGAAAGCGGGTATAGGAATGGTTACACAATTATTTGCCGTGAGGCTTGGCGAGTACGATATTCCTGTTTTTGAAGTAAGGCCTGGGATTCTGCAAACTGATATGACATCCGGAGTCAGAGAAAAGTATGATAAATTAATTGCAGAGGGGCTGTGTGTACAAAAGCGCTGGGGAGAACCACAGGATGTCGGGAAAGTAGTTGCATCACTTACAAAAGACGATTTCATGTATTCAACAGGGCAGGTGATCATGGTAGATGGGGGATTAACCATTCCGCGTTTATAAAAATAAAATGATTAATACATCTTCCAAAAGCATTGCCCGGGAAATACTGAGTATTCCCGTCATAGTTGCAGCGTTGGGATATATGGTGGACATGTATGACTTGTTTCTTTTCAGCATCAATCGGGTTTCAAGTTTAAAATCCCTGGGTCTTTCCGGAGAAAAATTGCTGGGGGATGGTATCATGCTGTTGAATTTGCAAATGGCAGGTATGCTTATTGGCGGAATATTCTGGGGAATCATGGGAGATAAAAAGGGAAGACTATCTGTATTGTTTGGTTCCATTTTAATTTATTCTATCGCAAACATTGGGAATGGATTTGTAACCACCATTTCTCAATATGCTTCACTCAGATTTATCGCGGGATTTGGACTGGCGGGTGAACTGGGAGCAGGTATAACACTGGTAACTGAAATTTTACCGAAAGAAAGACGTGGTTATGGGACAACGCTGGTAGCTACTGTGGGCATTACGGGTGCTTTACTCGCATACCTTATTTCACATCTTTTTGACTGGCGAACGGCCTATTTTATTGGCGGTGGCTTAGGATTAATGCTCATGGTATTGCGGATAAGAGTTTTTGAATCGGGTATGTTCATGAAGCTAAAGGAAGAGAACATTAAACGGGGTGATGTGCTTAAATTATTCAATAATAAAACCCGGCTTTTAAAATACATGAACAGCATCCTGATCGGAATACCGATATGGTTTGTAATCGGAGTTTTGCTCACATTTTCTCCCGAATTTGGCCGGGCAATGGGTCTTGACCAACCCGTTGATGCAGGTAAGGCAGTCACGCTTGCTTTTACCGCCCAGGTTTTAGGCAACTTAGCAAGTGGTTTTCTCAGTCAATATTTGCAAAGCAGGAAAAAAGTAATTTTATTATTTGTTATATCTTCCTTTTCACTGGTTCTTTTCTATTTACTTGTACCACTCCATAGCACAATACTATTTTACCTGATATGCACATGCCTTGGATTTTGCGGCGGCTATTGGACACTATTCATTACCGTTGCTGCTGAACTCTTTGGCTCCGATCTCCGTGCAACTGTTGCTACGACTGTTCCCAACTTTGTCAGGGGATCTGTCATTCCATTAACCATGCTTTTTGCAATAGCGAAAAATTATGTTGGAATTATTTATGGTGCTTTAATAGTTGGCGTGGTAAGTTTCACCATTGCAATAGTTGCGCTTATTTTCCTGGAAGAAACTTTTAAAAAAGATATTAATTATGTTGAAGATCAATGATGTCTGTTGAAATGTAAAGGGATCTTTCGGAGCCTCCGAAGTGACTCCGAAACAAGGCTTCAAAACCACTTCATATTTGTGATGTCGGCGGAAAGTGTCCGGCACTGAAGGAAATAAGAGATAGCGACCAGAGAATACATTCTCTTCTTTCTGTAAGTGGTGAATGCATACATTTTCCTTTGACGTAGACATTCAATTTTTTAACATTAAAATCCTTCCTTATGGGAACTATTGAACAGGGCTTCCTGGGCGGTTTCAACGGCAAGTTGGGCACCGCCGTCGGAAGTAAATGGAAAGGCATCAATGTGATCAGAAGCAGACCACCCCGAAAAAGAACGGGTCAGCCTTCTGAATCACAATTGGAAGTGCAGGCGAAGTCTACACTCATGTCAAATTTTCTGCGCGGCAGGCAATTCGGAATAATTATATTTTAATTAGTGCCGGTAATGAGTCGCTCGTCATCTAAAGAAGCTTTGATCAAGGGCCTTTTCATTTGGTGGACCTTCAAATAAATTTTCGCAATTCTTAACAATGAATGCTTTTCCCATTCGCTGAGCTTCTTCCAATATTGCGAGAATTCAAGATCCAGTGGTAAGCTTTTCATATTTGGGTATTTAAATCATACTGCAAGCTCAGATTAATTTACATAAGGTCAATGAACTTTTTCGATAGTAAGGTTTTTTAACAACACTATTTTACCTGGAATGTGAATACCTGGACATTTTGTGAAATGCGCTACATAAAAGTTGCGAAATGATCGACAAATGTCCTGATTCAGAATAATCAGACTGGCTCCTTCTAATTAGATGAATAGGTAACTGAATCGAAGAAGGCAACGCTATTGTGCAGAATGACGAAGAGATTGTTTTCAGGGAGAAAAAATCGTAAATATAATTTTTATGAAGAAAACCTAAGATCCATTTAATTTTATGGATAAGTCTTACGATATCCTTTTAGATTCTTTTACCAATGGCATTAATACGGTTATTATTTATATCTGTACTTCTTATTTTATCTTTCCCCCAAAAGAATGATGAAAACTATTGTAATTTAAAGAATACATCGTTCAAAGAAGGAGAGAAAATTACTTATAAAATATATTATACACTTGTTGGTGTATATGTGGAAGCCGGTGAAGTTAATTTTTCATGTAACCTTGAACAATTAAATAATAAGCCTGTATATCATTTAATAGCGACTGGAACAACGCTGCCTTTTTATGATCATTTTTATAAAGTACGCGATCGTTACGAATCGTATACTGACACCGAAACATTAAAACCACTTCAGTTTACAAGGAATACAAAGGAGGGCAGCACAAAAAAGTACGAGAATATCCGTTTTAATCAGGCTACTAACACAGCTATAACGGATAGCGGCGTGCTAAAAGTAGATCCTTGCATACAAGACGCATTAAGTGCGGTATATTATTTGCGAAATATAAAATTTGTTCATATAAACAAGGGAGACAAAATTCCCTTTTCAATAATTCTGGATAGCAGGATATATCTTACATACATCCGTTATCTGGGGAAGGAGATCCTAAAAACTAAATATGGAAGATTTCACACAATTAAATTCAAGGCGATGCTTATTAAAGGAACCCTCTTTGAAGAAGGAGAAAAAATGACTGTATGGGTCAGCGATGATTCTGATCACCTGCCTTTAAGGGTAGAAAGTCCGATCGTAGTAGGGACGGTAAAAGCAGATATGATGGAATTTCAGAATCTGAGAACACCACTGGAGTCCCAAATTCATTAACGGGATATCTTTTGACAGCTAACAGGCAAAAGCTGAAACATTTTGATTAACTGCCTGTCTAATCAATTTAAACTATTTCAGTGTTCAAAAATATATTACTGTTCTCACTTTTTTCTATTGTCTGCCAGTTTGGATTTTCAGAACAAAAGCTACCGGTATTACAGTCTGATTCAGGTTCGGTCAGAATAAAAATTGATGGAAATATAGTGGCTGTATGGAATATTGATCCTGATACGAAACCATGGACCGAACCGGATGTTTTCAACATTGAAAGATCCTTCTCCGAAAAAAAAGTTGTCTACCTGAGCGATCGCGATTCTCTTTCGTTTAATGTAAAACCCGGTGACCAGTATGATTTCACCATAATAATCAAAAACCGGGGTGCTTTCCCTATGCGACTCGCGACTTTCGGTCAGCCTGTTTTTTTGCACAGAAATATTTTACTTTCCATTTTTTTAGCGCTTGTAATTATTGGCTGGATTGCCTGGACAAAAAGAAAAACTTTCAGTACCTTATCACTGCTTTACCTTGGAATCATAACGCCATTGCTTTTTTGGGTGGCTACCGTTACAGGCGGTTTTATACATGGGAACTACAATCATTTGCACAATGTGGTTAGTGAACTCGGCGCTATTGGCACAAGATCTGAAATATTTATGTCGACCGCTGAACTGCTGATTGCCATCCTAAGTGTTTTTTCGGTTATGGGTTTTTTCAAAGCCTGCAAACAAACTGGTTTGAATGTGATTCCGGTAATAACGATACTGAGTTTGTCCCTATCTATGTTTTGGGCTGCCATTTTTCCTATGCATCATGAATTGCACGGCACACTGGGCCCGATTCCTTTACTTTTAAATATCGGAGTATTGATTTCTATTGTTTTATGGAAAGGGAAAAAATTCCAAACCCTTCGGTTAGTTTCATTGGTAAGCTTCATTTTAATGTCGCTGATCATTTTACGCTTCATACCAAACCTGCGGGGCAATTGGGAAGGACTCATTCAACGCTTATTCTATTTGGGCTGGTCAGTCTGGTCCATCGCTTTAAGTATGATTTTTATTCAGATGCATGAAACAAAGAATAGGTAAGCCCTTTGTTATCTGCTTATAACCACTGTTTTCGTCAGCTTATACGACGGGAATAATAAATGAATAAAATAAATACCAGCCGGCAAACCCGATACATCCACAGTTTTAGCTGAAACATTATTAGGAATAATCTGCATTATCTGTCCCAGACTATTAAAGATTGCGATAGTGTACGACTCATTGCCTGAACGGGTAATGAGTATTGTGCCTGAAGCAGGATTTGGATAAATGGATACCATATTAGCTGCACCGCCGTCATTCACCATAACGACCGGCGAAAAATAAACATGACCGTCAAAGTCTGTGTTTTCCAGCTTATAAAATGATTGTCCGCTGAGTGGATTGTCATCAAAGCCTTCATAAAAATTGTTGGAAGAAGAATTGCCTTTACCATTTACATGCGCGATGGTTTCCCATTGCAGACCGTCTTTTGATCGCAATACAGTGAAATAATCATTGTCCGTTTCAATGGCCGTTTCCCATTTGAGATCCACGCGTTGACCAGCTAAAGAAGCGGTAAAAGAAACCAGTGTGACCGGCAATGGTGAACTTACTGCATTGATTGACCCCATATAAAATGTATTAGAAAGATTGGCCGCCGTCAGTCCGGTCCGGTTGACCTGCGGATCGCTAACTGTTCCTGCATTCACACCTGCCGTCGCTACCACACTATTCACCAGCGTTAGGCGCAGATCGGAGACGGCGCCAATAAGGCCGAAATCCGTCCCCTGTATCTGCATATTATATGATCCGCCTGCAAGTCCGGCGGTTGACATGGTCCAGTTTAAATCTTTTCGTACTACAACTGTAAAAAGTCCATCCGCAAAGGATACGACTGAATTGGTAGTAGCATTGTTATAGCCCACGGTTACTGTACCTCCGGTTGTCGGACCCAGCAGAGGTGCAGAAATAAATATTGGACGATAATCAACAGCCGTTCCCATCGGAAAGAGGCCGGCAGAAGATCCGGCCGCGATCGTTGCGGTCTTGAACCAGCGGATAAAAGATCCGGTATTGATCATCGTTCCGGAAGTCCATGTAAGTGTTCCGTTGTTGACAGCGGTGAGTCCCAGCGTGAGAGAATTAGTATTTAAATCTATATCACCGAGCGTCATGTTTAGTGAAGTCGCAACCTGCACATTATTTTCCAATTGAATCCCCGCTCCTGAATTATTGACAATAATATTTGTGAAATTTTCACCGCCAGGCGTAGTAATGGTTTGCAAAGCCGTGCCGTTAAAATTCACGGTGCTCGTGGCTTCATTAAAACCCAGGGTTCCCCAGTTAGTCCATTTCCCTCCGAGGTTGATGGTATTGGAACCCGGAGCCAAAACCGAAAGTCCGCCAATGGTCAGATTATTGTTGACAGAAAAGTTATTTGCAAGTGTGCTGGTATTTGTAGTAAATGTAGTATTATAAAAATTCATTCCTGCACTTGTAATAGCGAGATTGTTACCACCAAAAACTAATGTACTTGCATTTGTGGTTGCATCGACCGTTCCACTGATATAAGTCCAGTCCCTGCTCTCTGAAATGATCCCGCTAATAGTAAGAACTCCTGATGGTTTCTGAATGGTTATAAAAGGCATTAATCCCTCAGAGGCGGATGAGTTTCCGGAAAATAACTGGGCTCCAGCTCCATTGATCAGTATTACACCTGTCCCTCCTCCCGAAACAGATGTATTATTAATCGAAATATTACCCTGTGCCTGAATGGCCGTGGCTCCTGTAATCGTTGTGTTTATAAACACATTGAAAGCTCCGATGGTAGATAAAGTCCCGGTTACGGTAAGAATGGTTCCTGTACTTACAGTTACTGAATTATTGTTATTACCATCAAAAGTTACATTATTAAGAGAATGGCTGCCGGTTATCCCAAAGGTTCCACTCCCTAAAGGACTGGCAAATACTACAGTTGAATTATTTGTTGTAACATCCAGGGTTCCGGCTGTATAAGTCCAATTACCTTTTACGGTAAGGAGTGATGGAAACAAAAGAGTTCCACCTGGTTTATTGATCGTAACAGAAGGCAAACAGTTTTGGTTTATCAATAAGGAACTGGTAATGGATTGGTTGACCGCGGAAACAAATGTGATAACCGTAGTCCCGCCTCCGGCCCCGGTATTTGCCAATACAAGATTGCCGTTCAGGTTTATGTTGCCGGTATTCAGGGTAATATTTCCAGTGCCGATCATATTTATCGTACCGGAGACAGTCAGGGTTGTACCTACCGCTGTTGTAAATGTAAAGTTATTACTTCCGTCGAATGTGATATTATTTAGGGTATGCGTGCCCGTTATATTCAGTGTGTTTTCAAAAACGACGGTTGAATTATTGGTAGTTGCGTCGATGGTACCTGCTGTGTAGGTCCAGTTGCCAACGACGGTCATCAGTGTTGGCAGCACAAGGGTTCCGGATGGTTTATTGATCGTCACCGCCGGAAACCGGCCCTGGTCAATAACGCCTGTAGTAGTGATAGTTTGTGCACCCGCACCGTTGATGAGAATTGTGCCTGAACCACCGCCGGTTAAATTTGTGTTGTTATCAATTATATTTCCCTGCGCGGCGATCGTACCGGTGTTGATGTTGATCAGGGCTGCGGCGTTTTCAAGATCGAGCGTATTGGTGGTCGTCACGACACTTCCGGCAGTTATTGTTACAGTCGTGCCACCTGCCGGCTGGATCGAAAGATTATACAAAGAAAAACTTCCCGCAAAAGTCAGGTTGTTGACGACATAACAGGTGGAAGTTCCCGGCGCAATCGTACCCGTGGTGTATGTCACGTTATCAGAGAATGAAATATTGCCGAGTAACGAAAGAGTTCCTGTCGCTTTATTGATATTTATAATGGGCAACCGGCTTTGGTTAAAGATAACCGCTGTGCCATCCAGGTTTTCGGCTCCGGCGCCGACGATATTGATTGTCGCCGAGCCACCACCGCCGTTTCCGGTATTCGTCAGAATAATATTTCCATTCACATTGATCGAACCGGTATTCAAAACAAGATTACCTGCTCCCGCAATGGTCAGATCTGCCGTTGCCGTAATAGTATTTACAATCGTCAAAGTCAGTAGCGATGTGTTGACGGGAAAAGAAATACTGTTGAATGTCAGTGTTCCTGTAATTGAATAGGCGCCAACGTTCCCGTGCGTGAAACAGAAAGTAGATGTACCTGCGTTCACCGTTCCGGCGGTATAGGTAAAGTTGTTGGAGACAGCCGGGAAATTTACCAGCGCCAATGTGCCTGTTGTATTTATATTCAGTTGTGGAATCGCGCCGGCTCCGGCCGTCGTACTTCCTGTAAATGTTTGCGCACTATTCCCGTTGATATTGATCGTTGCATCACCTCCGCTACCTGTCGCTGTATTAGTACTATTGATATTTCCTTTTACATCAATGATACCTGTTGTTAAATTATAAAACTGCGCACCTGTCAAATTCAGGCTATTTAAGACTGTAATGTCACCGGCGCCTGATAAAGTATATGTGTTTGCGCGGCCCACAAATTCCAATATAAAAAAGGTAGGACTGATGCCAGTGAGTGTCAATCCGCCGAAACTGTTCAGTCGCACGGTTCCTGAATTATGCACAAAGCCTGCGGTCGTAAATGCTGCTGTTGCACCATCTACTTCCAGTATCCCGCTGCTTGAAGTAAACGCCGTTCCATTGAGTGTAAAATTAGTGCCGATCGTAATATTGGCAGTTCCTCCTGTGAAAGTCCCTCCTCCAAAAGTAGCTGCGCCGGATACAGAAATAGTATTAGCGCCCTGGCTGATGGTTCCTGTATAACCTGCGCTAACCGTCATACCTGACACACTTACCGCCGTATTAATTATACAATTACCAATATTAACACCTAGACTACCGCCATCAAAGATTGCAATATCAGCAACTGCGGGAACCGAAGCGCCACCCAAACCACCTGAGCTGGCCGACCAGTTCAGCGTATTATTCCAGTTACCAGCAAGAATTCCAACCCAAAAACGATTGGCAGCTATTAAACTATTTGAAATGAAAACAGACAAAAATAAAAATAAACACAGCCGTGCTACCCTCATAAACATTGGATTATCATATAAAATCACAAAGAACCAGACTATACAACGAATTATAAGGATTATTATTTGGCTTTTTGAATCTTTAAATCAGTAAGGGTTTCCCCTTAGTTCAACATTAATAGAACTGTAATTAGTCATCGTTTAACTAAAACTGTAGTGAATTTCTTTTATCAAAATAAAAATTGGTTATTAGCATAATTAAAAACTACAAAATTTAAATACGAATTATATTTATTTAATAGTAGTTGAATGAAATTCAGAGCAATAACTTCAATTTTTAATCAGCCTCCATAGTATCATTTTTACTTTTTCCTTTTTACTTTTTCCTTTCTACCTTAGATGGGCAATTATTCCACTATTCCTTAGCCGGTCAGATGGCCAAAAGCAAAAACATAATATCTTCTGACAATTCAATCATTGTCGATTTTGAGATCGATCCTTCCACTGTTTTGATATTGATTAAAAATTCCGGCATCCATGCGGTGCTTCATCTCAAAATAAAACCTTCAGCGGAAATCCCCGGATTGGAGGGTAAAAAAGATTTGAGCAAGCTGAATATATTCAAAGAGATAAAGTATATGGCGCCGTTCAAGGAGATCAGAATTTTTGTGGATAGTTATGATTCGTTTTTCCAAAACTTAAAAAATACAATGATTGACTTCACCATCACCTGGCAGGATGAAAACAAGAATTCATTCAGAAATAAAATCTCCCACGATCTTAAAATATATTCGGATTTAATTTTCTTGATCAAAAAACCTTAAAAATCATATCATGGCAACCGATCCAACAAAAAATTATCCACTCCCCAAGTTTCATTTTGAGGTGGACTGGGGCGGAACGAGAATGGGATTTACTGAAGTGTCCGGTTTGGAAGCAGAGACGGAAGTAATTGAATACCGGGAGGGATCCAATAAATTGTATCACAAGAACAAGCAGCCGGGCCTGACGAAGTATAGTAATGTTACTTTGAAGCGGGGAGTGTTCAAGGGTGATTTCGAGTTTTTTCAATGGTGGCAAAAGACTTTCTTTTTTCAGGAAGTCAATGCGAAGTACCGGAGAGATATTTCAATCAAACTTCTTGACGAAGCGCATGTCCCGATTATTACATGGACACTTGCGAATGCGTGGCCATGCAGGGTAAAGTGGGGAAGTCTGAATGCAATTGACAATGAAGTATTGATGGAAGAACTCGAAATAACGCATGAGGGATTGTCGATACCTGAGGCGCCATAAAAGATAAAGAATATAGTAAGGATTTCCACTCCGACCCCTTGGCGGATTTGTGTAGCTTGCAAGTTCATTTTTAAATATTAATAATACATTATATGCAGGAACAGAATTACGAAAACCACCGGAAGCTCGACCCTCTTTTTCACATCGTGTTATTGGCAATAATCATTTACCTGGTTGTACAATCAATAATAAATCTGGTTGATACTTTTTCATATGGTGGCAGCAGGCAGCAGGCGATCATGTTTCTAATGATTGCGATTGCATTTGCGATAAGTTATGTTAAGATCCGGACTTACCCGCTCAAAGTGCAGGACAGGACGATCAGGGCTGAAGAGAATCTGAGGTATTTTGCTTTAACAGGTAAATTACTCGATAAGAACCTGAAGATATCCCAGATCATTGCGCTGCGTTTTGCGCCGGACCACGAGATGATTGACCTGGTGGATCGGGCGGTCAGGGAAGATCTAAGCAACGGTCAGATAAAAAAAGAGATACAAAAATGGAAAGCTGATCATCATCGGGTTTAATCTGAAATGCGTTGCCCAGGTCATGTCATCCGGCACCCCGAAGAATTTTTTGGGTAGTGTATGATTAAAATTTGACCTTTATTGAGGCAATGCAAAAACTGCTTATATGCATGAAACTTAAATGGAGTAAAGTTCCATATATCTTCAACGCTCCAAAATATCCATAAAAAACCTGGTATAAGTACATAAAAAGATTTTTTGTGAATATGCACGGTAAAATTTCTGCATGGGATGATAAATATCCGTTTTTGTTTGTCATTCTCAGGGTCATACTTGGCCTTATACTCGCAATCCGCGGTGTTTTTTTTCTAACCTCTATCCAGCCATTATTTCATTTAATTAAAAGCAGCAGCCTGAATGAACTGAATATGAATATGACACTGGCATTGTTCATTTGCTGGGTGCATTTATTGGGTGGAACATTTATCATATTAGGATTCCTGACTAGAATATCGGCCTGGGCACAAATTCCTATCCTTATCGGAGCCATATTATTTATTAATTTAAACAGCAGCTTATCAAATAGTATTTCGGAGTTACTACTATCAGTTTTTGTTTTAATACTATCTGCATTTTTTGCAATGGCGGGAGGTGGAAAGATATCAATGGATAATTATGCGAAAAGTCATTTACTTTAACTCCCTCCGAAGCACCTGTTTTAATTTGTTCTAACTAAGGTAAGTCGCCATTTGTCTGCAGATTTTCTTTTCGGTGGGATGCTCAAGGGCGAGGCCTTGCAGGGGATGATAGGGAATACCCTTCCGCTGAATAAGCACCTTGAAGGATCCTCCCATTTGGTCAAGCAGGGTTGTGTAGGCATATCTTTTATTTTCGTCCGTATCGTTCATTTCAGAAAGGAACGCAACAAATCCAAGAGCCCTTAAAAAAGAACGCTGATTCACGAATCCGGAAAACTCGAATCCATTTTTAAGACCCCAGTAAATCAATGCTGAAAAATTCACATCTGCTGTGATATCCTGCTCACCGGGATATTCATAGGGGTTATTTGTAACCCGGTGATTTTTATAACATCTGAGGGATCCTTCTTTGTTGTTAATTTTCCCGGATGCTCCATCCAAATAGCCGTAATCAATACTTACTATATATCCTCTTTTCAAATATTTAGAAACAGTTCGAAACCAATCTTTCAGGTCAAGGCAAATTTCTGTTTGATTACCTTCAGAAATTCCCATCCGGGCAGACAATGCATACTCTGTAATCATGGCTGAAGCCTCCCCTGGAATCTCACGGAAGCCATTATGATGGTCAACCCAAACATCCATCATATGCCCGTCTTCCATAAAGACTTTATGCACGGGAAAATTGTCAAATAATTCATTTGAAATAACACAACCTTCAAATTCGCCCAATTCCTTTATATCATCAATCCAGATAACTTTTTCATCCAGGTACTGCCGGCTCAATTTTTTCAACACGGGGCTTTTTTCTATAATTACATATCGCAGGTATTTAAAAAGAGGCTCATTGTTTTTCAGATATTGAAGAATATCATGGCATAAAAGGCCTGCGCCTGCACCATATTCAACAACGGTAAAATTTCCTGGCATGTCTTGCCATAGTTCTTCTATTTGCCTGGCGACCATAGCACCGAAGGCACTTGAGATATAAGGACTGGTATAAAAATCGCCTCTTTTGCCTATTTTATGTTGCTGTGAATTATAATAACCCAGGCCTGGTTCATACAAAGCGATTTCCATATAGTCCCTGAAAGACAAAGGCCCATAGTCCTTTATTTTGCGAATGATCAGGTCCTCTAACTTCATATTTTTCCTGATGTTTATTTCATTTTTTCTTTTTTTGTTTTCCGGCTTTTTGCTGCAATCCGGGTTTGTGTATCTGTGAATGGTTTGGATATACGATGGTTATCATCTGCATTTCCCAATCCCGCTGCAGGACCGCCCTTCGCTGCGAGGTCCCCCTTTTGAGCGTTTGAAATGGATCCATTACCATTATTGTCAGTTCCTCTGCGTTCCATAAAATGAATTTTAAGATGAAGTAATTTCTATTAATTTGGTAAAATAATTATGCCAAAACATCTTCATTCAATAGAGGTTTTAAAATTTTAACGTAACCTATGATATGTAGAAAAATACGGACAACTAAAAAATAATTCGTGATTATTCCAGCGGAAGAAGAAATTCCGTTGACAGCCTGCCAATATCAGGGACTAATATTTATAATACCGGTTTGGCTGTAAACATACCGCTGTAATATTTCCGGTAAGCCCATCCCAAAAAAACATTGGGGACCATAAGGGTGACGCCCATCAGCCAGCCCGACGGAACCAGTATGGTATGAAATAATAATACATTCAGACTGATAGGAAAAAGTACAACAGCCGAGAATGGAGCATACCGGTTGAAGAGTAAAGATAAACCACCGAGGATCTGGATAATTTTCATCATAGGATAGATATAGCCCGTTCCTTTTAGTCCGGCTGTAAGTGCTCCCGGCTTACCCGTATGGAGTGGTTGATAAGGTATGAAATGAAAAAAATAATCGAGCCCGAATACCAGGTAAATAAATCCGAGCAGGCAGCGGGCGATTAATACCCAGGTTTTTATTTTCATTTGTTAATGGATTTAATCAATTCACTGGTTATAACTACCTGAATGAATTGTTGGATAATTAAATATAATGAATTGAAAAACTTTCTGATCAATATAGATGTTGCTTATTTTTGAGAACATTTGTTAACATTTATGGCAAGCATTTTCATCACCGGATCAGCCGACGGACTTGGAAGCATGGCGGCAGAATTATTGATCAGTCAGGGTCATCAAGTTATCCTGCATGCGCGTAATACAGAGCGGGGGTATCAAGCAATGAGGAAAGTGCCAGGCGCTGAAAAAGTTTTGATAGCAGATTTATCCAGCATCGAAGAAACAAAAAAGCTGGCTGCAGAAGTTAATTCAATCGGCGGCTTCGATGCAGTTATACATAATGCAGGTGTTTATAATCAGGTGCCAGGGCACATGGATACCAGTGACTTTCAACAGATGATGGTTACTATAAACACAATGGCGCCGTATATTTTAACCTGTCTGATTCATAAGCCAAAGCGACTCATCTATCTCAGTTCGGGCATGCATTCGCAGGGTGATCCGAAGCTGGATATTCTGATCAGCATCACAAAAGCGAGGGGCGTCTATCAAACATATTCCGATACCAAGTTGCACGACCTGATCCTAAGCAAGGCTGTAGCGCGCAAATGGTCCAACTTATATTCAAATGCAGTCGATCCCGGCTGGGTACCGACTAAGATGGGCGGCTCAGGTGCATCTGACGACCTGGAAAAAGGTTTTCAAACACAGACATGGCTCGCCATAAGTGACGATGACCGTGCCAAAGTAAGCGGCCATTATTTTTACCATCAGAAACAAAAGCACTATTTACCTGCAGCTGACGATGTGAATGTACAGGACAAATTTCTTGCCCTGTGTGAGCAAATCACCGGTATACGTTTTCCACTATAATAAATCTTCCGTTATTCATCTGTCGTTATATATCCGGCTTTTTTAAATACTTTAATAATCATATCGGCAATAACCTGGTGGCCTTTATCTGATGGATGAAGTCCGTCATAAGTGTAATCAATAGCATCAACGGGGTATGGATATTCATCGATTCCGGGATGAAAGGGAATTCCTATAAAAGAGGGATATTTAATATTATTGTATGTACCGGAAGCGGAATCCTTCAGCCTTTTATACTTCACTGCATTTTTTACTGTCATTCCGCTCTTGCAATAAAGATCAATTACTGTAAAATGTTCATAGTTGCCGATTTCTTTTACAGCATCGGCAAATTGTGAAAGATCCTGCCCGTTTTTGGTTTTATAGGAACCATATGCATTGTTGTGTGCGTCGAATAAGTATACAAAATCGCCCCGCTGCATAGGCGTTATCAAAATGATTTTAGCATCGGGATTAAGGTTCCTGATTTTGTTGATGATGATTCGGAATGCGCCGTAAGTCGTTTTAAGTCCGCTTTTGTTTATATAATCGCTCATGTAACCCAAAGGAAGACCGGACCACCAATCGTTGGTCCCCAGGAAAACAGAGTAGACATCTGTTTTTATCAGCCCGAGATTTTCAATTTCTTTTGCTATGCCCGCGGTTGTCCAACCGTTATGGCCCTGGTTAATGTATTTGATATTTGGATATTGTGCTGTTACTTTAGTCAGGTACCCGCTGGTTATCCTGTTGCCTGTTTCGTCAGTATGATCATTTAAATAGGTAATGGAATCACCAATAGCAGTCCATGTTAATTCTACTGGATTAAAAGAGGTGAGGAAGCAGCCAAGCACAAGAGAGATTAATCTGATTTTCATATCAGGCTCATTCGTTTTTTTGAAGATTCTTCTTAAAAAAAGTATTTAAAGTTAGAACTTCTTCCAGGCATAGACAGCTTGAATTAACTTTATAAAAAACTAAACATTAAAGTCGATAATAAGAACATATGGACAATCGGCCATTCGACCCGTTCTTTTGAAGAATTGGTTGCCATGTTGCACTCATTTAATATTGAATTAATTGCAGATGTCAGAAGTTTTCCCGGATCCCGAAGATTTCCACAATTCAATAAAGAAGCATTGGAAATTTCCCTGCCACAAAACAAAATGGAATATGTTCATATTAAAAATCTTGGTGGAAGAAGAAAAGCAAATCCTGATTCAAAAAATACCGGGTGGAGGCATACTGCTTTTCGCGGCTATGCGGATTATATGGAAACGGGGCTTTTTAAGGATGGGATAAATGAGCTTGAAAAAAGAGCAATTATACAACGCACTGCTTATATGTGCTCTGAAGCATTGTGGTGGCGGTGTCATCGTTCAATGATTTCTGATTATTTAAAGTTACAGGGTTGGGAAGTAATGCATATAATGGGAATTGGGAAAGCAGATGAACATACTTACACAGCGCCGGCTAGAATTGTAAATGGTGAGTTGAATTATGAACCGGAATTTAAATAAAGATTGATCTTAAATTTTATCTACATGAAAACCATTCTCATATTTGTCTCATCACTTGATGGTAAGGTAACAAAATGGGGTGAGTCGAATGTCAGATTGTGGTCATCCCATCAGGATCAGGATTATTATAAAAAAGTATGGAATGAATCCCGGCTTATTGTTATGGGTAGCAACACATTTAATGCCGATAAATTTAGCCCCTCTGCAAGTAATCAAATTATTATCATGACGAGTAATCCTGATAAATATAAAGACCTTGAGACTCCCGGGCAGATCGAATTTACAAACGAAACACCTGCTGAGTTAACTTCCCGCTTTATAATGAAGGGTCATCAGCAAATGCTGGTAATTGGAGGCCCGCATATCGCCACTTCATTTTTAAAAGAAGGATTAATTGATCAAATATGGTTAACGATTGAGCCTAAGATATTTGGCATGGGGGATAATTTTGCAACAGGAGCAAAACTGGATGTTGATTTACGCCTGATTCAAAGTGAGAAGGTAAATGACCGGGGAACATTGATTACTAAATATGCTGTGTTGAAGAAATGAAATCATATTTTGATAAATTAAGGCTTACGACATATATTCCTTATATTTGGTTAAATTGTCGCTATGGCAAAATCTGTTAAAACCGGCTCAAAAAAACCGGGCACCCGGACTAGAAAGGCCGTTGTAGCCGTAAAAGAACCTGTTGTGCATTATAATATAACGAGGGAACATGGTTTACATAATAAAGGGAAAAAAATTCTTTTAACTTACTGGTTAGGTATGGGTTCCGGCACTGGGAAATCAGTTATTACGGAGTTTGATATTATTAAACTGGGCAACACCGGTATAACGAGAAACGCGATCAATACACTGGCGTCTTTTATCGGCATAAGCCGAAAATACATTTCCGAAAATATTTTTGATGTTTCGGTAAAGACACTGGAACGAAAAGACAACAAGGAAAAGTTGGATAAAAAAACATCTTCTCATGCAGTGGAGATCGCCAGGATCCTGCAGCATGGATACGAAGTTTTCAGAGATGAAGAAAAGCTTAAGCGCTGGCTGAATAAGGAAAACAGGGCGTTAAATAGTTTGAAGCCTGTAGAGCTGTTTGATACATTGTCCGGTTTAACCATGGTCAATGAAATTTTGGGCCGTATCGAAGAAGGTGTTTATTCTTAAACGCTGAACATGAAACTTTTCAGAGTCGTTCAGGATAGGGCCAGGGCCAGGGACCTGAGTGGAATCGGCGCTTTTCGCTGGGGCGGCCGTTGGAATAGTAAAGGCGTTTACATGCTTTATACAAGCGAAAACAGTTCCCTGGCTTTTCTTGAAAGCCTTGTTCATTTTGACGAAGGAGAAACTCCACCCCAATTGTATTCCATTGAGTTGGAAATCCCCAATAACGCGCCTATATATACCCTGCCGGATAGGGAATACAATAAAAACTGGTTGAAGCTTTCTTTGCTGGAGAATCAGAAACAGGGTGACCGCTGGATGGAGGAGAAAAAATTTCTGGGTATCAAAGTCAGGTCTGCCATTAATACCGGTGAATATAATTATCTCTTAAATCCGCTTTATCCAAGATATCATAATCTGGTAAAAATAATTTCTGTCAAAGAAATTAAAGTGGATGAAAGATTAGTTTAATAACCTATCCTGATGGATTTGTAAATATTTAAATCGATGAGCCTCCTGCCAAAGTAAATTGAGCCGCTGGGCAAACTGCATGCTAGTTTTTTGATTCAACTTTGTTCTGTTGAAATGACGAGACAATATCAAAAAATCACAACAGATTAAAACAAAGTACGATGAAAAAAATAGCATTGATCACCGGAGCTTCGGCCGGTATAGGAATGGAAACAGCGAAATTCCTGGCCAATAATAATTATACCGTCTATGGTGCAGCACGCAGAATTGAACGAATGAACGGTCTTGAACAACTCGGCATTAAAGTTATCGGCATGGATGTAACCGACGATGATTCCATGGTGGCCGCCGTAAATGAAATCATTAAAAATGAAGGCAGGATCGATGTGCTGGTTAACAATGCCGGCTTTGGTCTTTACGGGGCTCTGGAAGAAGTGAGCATGAAAGATGCGCGCTATCAGCTGGAAGTAAATGTGATCGGACTGGCAAGACTGGCTCAATTGATTATTCCGCATATGCGCAAACAGCAATCGGGTAAGATTGTGAATATTACCTCCATTGGCGGAAAAATATCCAGCCCGATGGGTGCATGGTATCACGCCAGTAAATTTGCAGTGGAGGCATTGAGCGACAATATGCGGATGGAATTGAAACCGTTTGGTATTGATGTAATCGTGATAGAACCAGGTGGGGTAAAATCGGAATGGGGTGATATCGCAATGGAAAATCTGAAGAAATCATCGAGCGCCGGTCCATATAAACATACTGCAGAAAAAATGTTTGAGCTTAACAGGAAATTTGAAAAACGTAATGCAGAACCTTCTGTGATTGCTGAACTGATACTAAAAGCGATTACGGCACTAAGTCCAAAAACAAGGTATCATGCCGGTTTTATGGCGGGTCCCGTTCTTATGGCAAGAAAGATTTTAAGCGATAAACAGTTTGATAAAGTGATCATGAGCCAGGTTAAGTAAATTGTGGAATAGATTATGCAGAACCTATATCAATTGAATCATAATCTTCTTTATTCCTGCAATGAATTGCAGAAAAGGAGTAAAGAACAACTCGTTCAGGAGCACTCGCTTTCTTATTTGATATCGGGTGAGATCGAATTTTATACAAATGTCGGCATCACAAAGGCTAAGCCAGGCACAATTGGATTTGCTAAACGGAACGAACTGGTTAAATCACTTAAAATCCCCGGACCCAATGGTGAGCCATGTAAATCAATCAGTATTTTCCTTGACCAGGAAGCGCTCAGGCATTATAGTTTAGAAAATGATATTAAATCAAACGGAACTTATAAAGGTGCTTCCATTGTCCAGTTGTCGGACGAATTTATTAAAGGATATTTTGATTCGCTGCTTCCATATTTTGATCATCCTGCGCAATTAACGAAGTCACTGGCCAGGTTAAAAACCAATGAAGCGATCGAATTGCTGTTGCGCTATGATCCTAAACTGAAAGATCTCTTATTTGATTTCAGCGAACCACACAAAATTGATCTGGAAGCGTACATGAATCAGAATTATAAATACAATGTATCGCTCAAACAATTTGCAAAGCTAACGGGAAGGAGCCTGGCTACTTTTAAAAGGGACTTTCAAAAAATATTCAGGATCCCACCTCAAAAATGGCTACTGAATAAAAGACTTCAGGAAGCCCATTTCCTAATTGCAGAAAGGAAACAAAAGCCATCGGATGCATATATCGAAGCAGGTTTTGAAAACCTCTCTCATTTTTCTTCTTCCTTCAAGCAATTATTCGGGTATAATCCTTCCAGCCTTATTGGTCAGTATGCGAAATAAGGGATTGTTTTTCTGAAATATCAGACTTCGTTTACAGGAAAAATCCTGCTTTGACCGGTCAATTTCTGCTATTTACCGGTTTTCATTAGTGAGAAGATCAG